>Ga0207813_100097_pt1 | contig 67279 bp, 60 predicted proteins | sample A23E3SouthBayCA_2_FD_187730 | JGI IMG/M metagenome (GOLD analysis project Ga0207813, IMG submission 187730) | Aerobic enrichment media microbial communities from Eden Landing Ponds, California, USA - A23 E3 (4) (SPAdes) | ecosystem: Environmental > Aquatic > Marine > Unclassified | place... | reverse complement strand
AGACCTCAAAGAGATGCGCGACAGTATCGACTACGGCACGCGGATGAACCGACGCTTGCACCACCTCCCGTTCCGCGCCCTCCAGTTCTATACGTCGTATAAAGCGTCGTTCGAGGGCATCCCAATTGGCTGGATTAACCCCGAGTACACCAGCCAGCGGTGTCCGATGTGTGGACATACGGAGCGTGCGAATCGGAACAAGAAGCGATTTAAGTGCAAGGTTTGTTCCCATCAAGACCACAGCGACCGTGGTGCAAGCGTCAACATCGCCGTGAAAGGCAGCAAGAAACTCGATTGGAATGTGCCTGCTCTCAACAACCTTCCTCAAGTCAAGAAGGTGCGACGGCAGGCATCGGGGGCCGTGGACGCCCCGACCGTGACCCACGACGCCGTTCGAGGCTATCAGGCCGATGGTCGCGTGGGAGTGTCCGACTAACCCACGGGAAGCCTCGAGGCTTGACCCCGAGGCGGTTCACGATGAGTCTCCCACTGCCACAGCCAGAGATATCCCCGATGACCAGTGGGTCTTCGGACGTGGCGTCCCGGAGCTCATCGCTGTCGGGAAGGTTCATCGCGGCCATCGCACGGCTCACGGCGCCGGGAGTGAAGTACTGAGCAAACTGACTGCTCGTGAGGCCGTAGTACTCGTAGACTCCGCCCAGAACGTCTTCTTCAGTTTGTTCCATTGCGAGGACGAGCCCTCCGAGGGCGTTCGCATGGAGTTTCGCGAGTTCTCGAACGGTATCTTCTTCGCCGCCGTTGTTGTCGTACCGGGTGAGTGGTTTTTGATAGGCGTCTTCGTCCCCGGCAAAGCTGACAAGAGCGAGGTCGACCCAATCCGAGAAGACTTGATATGACGAATCGCCCGTCCGTTGACTGATTTCGTCGAGGGGTTCGGTGATGAGCGCCCGATGCTCGTCTTCGAGAAGCGTTGTCATCTGTGGTCTACCTCCGCTCGTGACTGATGAGTAATCGCGATCTCAGGACTGACGAATCGCCGAGCCCGATGTGGGACGTCGATACCTCGTGAAACAGGGAGAAAGATCGAGTCGCGACCGCCACAGATAACGCTCATCAGGAGTTCGTGTTTGCACATTACCCGCCACGGTGCGGACTGCTTGTAGGGACACGAACACGTCAATGCGTCTCCCCATGGGAAGAGCGGGTACTGGCTGCCGTTCACATATTCACCGACCAAGAGCGGTGCGGGAAGTTCGATACCGTAGTCAGCGAGTCGAACAGGTTCCTCTGTCTGAGTATGCGAGAGTCCCGATTCCTGAACGACGTATATAGAGTCGAGATTCCTCTCGCGAGCGAAGGCGGTCGGATCGGTATCGTTGTCAACGAGGACCATGCCGACGAAGTCATTGTGTTCGAGAAGGCTGTCAGCATCCGGCCCGGGGCCGATAGACTTCTCGAGCAGTGTGCCGTATGACGAGTCCTTGAGGACTTGACTGAGATTAGGCCCGGGAATTAATTCTCGGTACCACTTTTCGCGACGCTGTCGTTCTTCCTCAAGTGCGTATTCTGAGTCGTGCTCCTCGCGAGCAGTTCGGAGTCGTGCAGCAAGGAATGCCGGAGCATCGGCCAGAACACTATCGTCGTCAACGTGGTCGTAGAACCGCTGTTCTTCCTGGATTCGAGCGATACAGGAAGTTTCGGCGTAGGTGAGACCAGCTGGTTTCTTTTTTACTCCCTGCCAGGGTTGGGTCGCGGGGTCGGTGGGGTCGTAGCTCCAGGGGTTGTAATCGCCGAGGAGTTGATCGCGGCGGATCGGCCCACCGCGCATGAAGTCGAGTCGGATCTGATGTTCGATAGGTTCGATGTTCGCCGGATCACTATCGACATCGTACTCGTACTCACGGTCAGTGTGAGAGAGGGCTCCCGGTGGGAGTGAGAGTGCGGGAACGTTATCGTCAGTTGCGTGGAGTGTTCGACAAGACATGGTGAGTTGACTGGCGCGGACGTCAACTGGACGCCCCGCTACCGTCTCGGGGGCGACAAATGAGACGCTCTCTTCGACACGTTGCTGGGTTGTGGAATGCTTGGTGAACCAGGTCTGCTGGTACTCAGAGTCCGGCAAGGAGACTGGCGAACTGATCGAGACGGTCATCCAATCTCTCGGGCGTGTAGACTGTTTCCTGGCGCTCGTAGTAGCTAGAGAGTTCTGAAGCTGATCCAGAGAGTGTGCCCGGTTCGGTGTCAGTAGCAATGGTGAGCGAACATACGGGAGCGTAGGCCCGCCGAATCACGTCTTTCACCGCATCGGCTGAGGTCTGATCGTCGCCGACGCTGATGATGAGAGGGTCGTCGCGCTGGGATTCGACGAGGTCGTTCGCGAGCCCGATGGCGTCGGCCAGTGGAGTCCCTCCACCACAAGCTGTATCGAGAAGTGTCGCCTGGACGTGCCGTGTCTCGATACTAAACGGTTTGACCAGGCGGGCGTCCCCGTGGATGAAATCGATGATGGCAACGCGGATACCGAGGTCTTCGGCGGCGAGTGCGAATCGAGTTAAGGCCTGCGTCGCGACGTCGATCTTCGCCGGCGACCCTTGTCGCATCGACCCCGAGCGGTCCAAGATCAGGACGAGGGCGTACTGTTTTTCGTTCCCCATGGTCCGGGTCTTGCACACACGGGAATCGCCAATAGCGAGCCGATGGCCGGCACGAGTGTCGTAGGCCCCGGCTGAGAGCCCGCGTCGGGTACTCTTTCGGCGGTCGAGACGGAGATACATTTCGAGTGTTTCGGCAACTCTGTCAGCGCCGTCTTCGATCTCATCCCACTCACGGGGAGGAACCAGCTCATCGGAAACGGGAAGGATGTCGAGGTCGGTCAGGCTATCCGGGGAGTACCCTGACCCACCCGCCTGTTCGCTGTCCTCATCGCTCCCGGGATCTGTCGTCCCTTGACGACGTTGGCGGTCGAGATGACCTGCAAGTTCATCAAGCTCGTCTTCGAGGGCCTGCTGGTCGATCTGCTCCCGGTCGGCCTCTGTATGAGCTGCACGCTCGTCGCCGGTGAGTGCTTTCTCGTATGCCGTTTGGTCTTCATCCTCTGACCGAGACGAGCTCTGTGCATGTGCTGGCCCATCCGGAACTCCATCTCCCTCATCGCTCGTACTATTCGCAGAATCCGTAGAACCCGTAGAACCTGTGTTCTCTGAGCCATCGATATTTTCGTCGATGTCGCCCTCTGCTGTTCCCGTCTCCTGTGACCCCTGGGACTCTCGGTGAGCGCCACCTTCGTTTTCATTCTGGCTCGACGACGCGTATTCTTCGTCGGTGCCCACCGAATCGGAGTTCTCCTCCCCGTTACCAAAGCTCCCGAGAGTGAGCTGACTGTTCTTCCCCCGGGGTTGCTGGCTTTCAGCCGTGTCCGTAGTGGATTGTGTAGTGGCGGAACTCGACTGCGATTCTGATTCGTCCCCATTCTCTGTCTCGTTGACCGGTCTTGTTTCATCCGTATCCCGCTCTCGGGCTTGTTCGGCGGCCTGGGCGATGGCTTCTGCACGCGAGGGTGGGGTCTGGTCGCTATCGGAATGAGATTCTTTGTTGTCGCTACTGCTTTCTCCGTTTTCGATATCGCTCCTGTTCCTGCCACTATCGTTCCCGCTGCTCTTCTCGGGTGAGGACCCTCCAGTATCGTCGATCCCGGTATCACCCTCACCCCCCGAACCGCTCTCTCCATCGTCAGAATCTATGTCTGAAGGGCTGTCCTCGATATCGTTCGGGTCGGGGTCGGGCGTGATCTGTGGTTGCTCGAAGATGCTTTGATGCGGGTCCTCCGTTGCCTCCCGTGAGAGCGTAACCTCGTTTGGATCGAAGTCTTCAGGCAGCGTTGTTTCGTCATTTTCGCTGGCGGTTGCAGGGTCCTCTGTGCCGTTCTGAGGCCGTTCGTTTCGACTGGAGGTCTCGCCGCCCGTCTCGGCCTCGGACACCGGCTCGGAACTGTCTGTGGTGTCTCCACCGGACTCCTGGGGTTGACTCTGTCCTTGACCCTCCGACCCTTCTTGTTTCGTTCCACGTTCTTGATCGTGGTCCTGGTCTCTCTGTTGGTCTTGCTTTTCGGCATCAAGAACGGGTTGGATGTGATCGGTCCAGGTCTGGATGACGCGGCGGGCTCGACGAACCGACGCGGTCTTGTCGTGAGTGTGGGTGGTGTCGTCTCTGTCGGCACTCCGTATCCCGAGTGCTTCACGCGAAAGGGTGCACAGTTCAGTGTGGATGGCCTGGAACGCATCGCGGTCACTCTCACTTCTGAACTGTATTCGGTCATCGCCATCGTTGAGGAGAACATCTGAAACGCCTGTCGGATAGATAGCTTCGTCGTAAAGACACGAGGTGACAGCGTCCCAAAACGAATAGTGAATCACCCCATCCTCGGGTATATCGTCGGGCGTTTCTGAGTGGAGTCGGCGAGTTAGTTCCAGGCGGATACCGGCGTTATCGCTGAAATTCTCCCCGTGGATCGCTTCGCTCTCGATTGCACCATCTTCGATGATATTGATGAGGTCGTGAACCTGCGTGTGATACTGCGGGTCGATCTTGGCATCGAGCAACTCACCAATAGCGGTGATCGCCGTTTTGAGAATGTGCAGTAGTTCGTGGAAGGCGAGGCCGAACTGGTGGCCGTGGTCGGCTGTGAGCTGGTCGTTGAGCGGGATTCGCGTGAGGTCCGCTCCCTTCCCGGTAACGAGGACGAGGTAGTCGGCATCGACGCCGGCGAGGAATTGTTCGGCCTGAGCGCGCTCGATGTCGGTTGCGTTTGAAGAGAGAATGGCATCGACGTCGGCGGGTAGGACGGCAGCGGTCTGGACGTGGGCGGTGATCACGACATCGACGGTCACATCATCTGGGAGATGGCCGAGAATGAACTCGCGGAGACGGTCGGCTCGCTCCGTGGAGATTCGGGCACGTGTCGCGGCCTGTGGTGTGAGGTCGTCGACGATCTGTCGTTGGTTCTGGTCTCGGCGATGGCTGAGTGACATGGAAGAGTACGGGACGAAGGCCCTCGTCGACGCGGGGCGCACAAATTGAAGTGCGTGTTTTCTCTACAGATAGTCGTTGAGCGTTTCGTGGGCGTCCTCTGGGTACTGGTTCGGTTCAGCGACCGCCCAGAGTTCGTTCTTCGTTGCGGCTTTCGGTGATGCCCCGTCCTCGATGTGTTCACAGAGGATAGTGAGGTTCCGCGTCGAGAGCGTCGGCCAGGATTCGCTCTGTCGAGTCTGGTGGGCGAACTGAACGATCTTCCTGAGTGTGGGGCGTTCGACGACCACGTTGGTGCTGTTCACCTGCCGGCCGAGCGTTTCGACTTCTTCCTCGGCATCCTGAATGTAAGGCTGCTCGAAGGCCCTAAACCGCCCTCGAGTTGCGGAGTTCATCGGTTCTGAATCCCGGTATTCGCGGGTCGGCGGGTTCATCGTGATGACCAAGCGGGCCGACGGATGCGGCTCGACGAGTTCGCCGTGAGATTTGACGAGCAGTGTCCCCTCGTTCAGAAGGCGGTGAAGTGCGATCGCTGCACCCGCCTGCATGACTGGGAACTCGTTGATGACGATAGTATCGCCGTTCAGCAGTCCTTGTTTTACGGCGCCGTTGCGAGGCACGATGATGTCGCCGTCGGGGACGAGCGGGCCGAAGAGGTCCTCGGGCTCAGTGGCGCGGTCAACGTCTATCGACTGGTACCCACGGTTCGTCTTGTGACAGAGGTACTTCAGCAGATAGTTCTTCCCCGATCCACGGGGACCGACGATGCGGATCGGGACGAGTCCTCGGGCAAGTTTCTTCGCGATGAGTTCATCCAAGGGGAGCTGGAGTCGGGGGTCAATAGGCACAGCGGGGGGGATGACTTCGCCGGCTTCGTCGACGGGAAGAGCATCGTAGCTCGCGTCGGGGTGGGTCTCGGCCTTCGGAACACTGGGATGGTCTGGATCGTCGAGAATGTGGAGGCCAGTCGGGACAGGGTCGCCGGCGTTGCGACCGATATTCGAGACGTACATCCCACGCTCGTCGTCGTGGTCCCACCCTTCGGCGATGAAGCGAGGTTCGCCGACAGATTCAGTGACGAGCGAGAGGTCAGTGACACGGGCTTCTCCAAGGCCAGTCTCCGGATTGCTCCGCTGAGTGTAGTACGAAGCGGCTCGCTTTGCGAGACGGTGACCGACAGGGACGTGTCGCTGGGCCTCTTTGAGAAGATTCTCGGCACGACTCTCGGTGAGAGGGCCGGTAAGCCCCGAAATCTCCTCGGTACTGGCGCCGGCGAGTGCGGCGAAATCTTCGTAGCCGGCGTCGTGGAGCGCGTCGTTGATCGAGTCAGTCACGACGCTGATGACACCGAAGTCCGCAGAGTCATCGTGTTGGAGTTCGCCGAAGGCGTCTGTGATGACCTGTGGTTCGGGTCCCTGCGGTGAGGCGCCAATAATGGTGGCACTTCCGCTCTGTGAGCGGTTGAGCGTATAGATGCCCGCGTCTACGCCGTCGTCGATGAGATCGGCAGCGTCTTGATCGGAGAGATCGGCATAGTCGGAGACACGAAGCGTGACGCGTTCGACGGGAATGGTCCCTCCTTCTTGCTTGAGGAGCCGGTTGACTAGATGTGAGAGAACGGCCTGATCATCGGGTACTTCGGCACGGTCAGAACTACTGGATGATGACGTTGAGGACATGGTTCAATGACTCGTGAGGTGGTCGATCCGACCCCTTCACCGCCTGGGGGGCGACAAACAATGCAACAGTATGTGCACTGAGCAGATCGTTACGCGTCTCCGAGTTTCTGCTGGAGTCTGTCCTGGACGCGCTGGGCCTGCTGGTCCGAGAGGTCGGCTTCAGTATCCACGCTGATGCCGGGGATTTCCATCACAGAATCGAGTGCGTCAGAGAGAGTCTGTTGATTCTCGGGGAGTAGACGTTCTTCATCGTCGTCTGTTCGTCGGTCGTGTTCCTGCATCGCGAGCTGGATCATCATCGCCGGCTTCTGGTAGAGTTCACCTGCCACCTCGAGATATTCTTGATATGAGTTCGACGCCATCGACCCCTCGTACTCTTCGAGGAGAGCAATCAGCAAGGACAGTTGGATGTTGAACACCGTCGGACTAGTCGAGGGCTTGGTGATTGTGGTTGCGCGTTCGGCAGCTCGTTCTGCGTACTTGAACGCTACCCCCCAGTAGGAGTAGCAGTCTTCGAGTGAGAACGGAAGTTCCTCGAAGTCGTAAGCGATGGCTCGGGTCCGCTGGATGGCAGTATCGACCTCGATCATCCGCGTGTCGATGTCGTCGTAGATATTCCGCCACCATTCGCTGATCGGGACCCGACCTTGCTTTCGCTCGTGTGCGGCGTTGGTTGCCTGGCCGTAGTGTCGTCGGGTGTATCTCTCTCCCATATCGGGAAGGACCGTTCCCGAATCCGGGAAGAACAGGATCGGTCGCGCCCAGAGTGTTTGCGTGCCTCGGAAGTCGTATCCGGTCTGGAAGCCTCCGTAGACTACTGTCTCTGAGGCGTTGGCTTCAGTGTCGTTTCCATCACTCTCGCGGGGGTGATTCTGACCGGTGCTGACGACGTTTTCGAGGCCGTCTTCATCGACGGCATCCTCGAGGTCTGCTTCCCCATCGGTCACGACATGGCGAAGGGTCGGGCAGATGACGACCATTTTGAGGAGACCGCCCCAGTCGCGGTAGGACACCCACCCAAAGGCATCGGTTTCGCCCCGTTGCTGAAGCGCACCGATGATGGGGAGATACGCGTCTTGAGGGTTGATGATGCTGTAGGAGTCGCTGGCGATCTGCCACCGGAATTTGACATCGTAGCCGAGGGCGTTGAGGGCTTTTCGCCGATCGTCGACGATGTCCTTGTGATCGTGGACCCGGACGACTGCTGTGGCGTCGCTCGCGTCGGCGAGCTCCTCAAGCGAACGCCCAGAAGTCGCTTCGAGTGCGTCGATATCAAGGCCATGCACATCACGGATAGCGCTGGTATCGACCTGACCGGTCGTCTCGACGAAATCGTTCGTCGCCCAGAGTTCACCTCCGCTCGCCTTTGGAAGCACGCGAATGGCCTCTTTGAACGACCGGGGAGTATCGGTGAGACACCGAGTTTCCGGTGGGATTTCGTCGGGGTACTCTCCAGCGTCGTCTTCGGTGAGGCCAGCGAAGTGGATATCCGTCTCCTGGGTAAGGAGATCGGCGAGGGCGACAGCTGGGAGGTCGGCCATCGAAAACTTGGTCTCAGTGTCGCTGTCGGCCTCGCTCGTGGTGTTGTTCTCGTCCTCGGCCTCTGGTGGGGCGAGCGATTCGGTGTCGGACGTGGTGGTGGATTCGGTGGACATGGGTGTGCAGTGGGATCGAACAGAGCGATTCTTCGCACGGAAAGAGCAGCCCCCGCTGGGATAGGACTTAGCGAAGACTGGAGACCGAAGAACGTACAACGACAGGTGTAGGTTTTCGTCGAAGACGGTGCAATAGAGTCAAGCAGGAAAACCGCCGTCGGTGGGAATAAGGACCGAAATAGAGGAGGGAAGAGTCGAGATTGGTGCCTCTGACAGGGAAGCGAGAACGAAGGATATCCGTGTCGGAGGGCGAATTGCAGCCGCCAACCCGGAACCCGCGTTCAGCCGTTGGTGACGACTGAACGTGGTAGGAGCGTTCCGTGTGGACGCTCGCCCTCCACCGCATCGGGGGAAACAAACGAGTCCTACGCAACGACTCGACCGTACGGCAAATTACATCGTTGCGTAGGAAAAGAGCGAGAAATTCGTCGGCTACAAAACTCGGCTCAGAAAACACGTAGAACATGGGTTATACGGGTTCCTCAAGATGGAAATCGGAGACGGTCAGTTGTCGTCCCGACCGAGGGCGTTCTCCAATGTCTGTTGACCTTTTTTACCGCCTGGAGTATTCGGGAGCGACATCTCCTGATCTTCGAGTCCGGGGATGTACTCTTCACCCCCGAAGTACTGGATGAATCCGGGCCGGGCATCACGGAGCTTCTCGGCTGTCGTCTCGCTGATGCCGTTCATCCGATCGTGGCGAGAGCCGAAGCAGACCCAGCTGGCGAGTTCTCCCATCGTATCGAACTCGCAGGCGAGTGTGCGGTTCGCGTTCGATGGAATAGATAGGCCCTTGATTCGATAGATAGTTCCCGTCGAGACGCGATCAGAACTCGGGTCTTCGCTACCGTCCCAGATGGCAAGAAGACGTCGGAGATTATCGCGACGATTGCCGCTCTGCCGGAGAACATCCTCGTATTTCTCTGCGAGTGCTATCTCTTCGGCGTAGGTGATCCCATCGAGGTCGACGTCCTCGAGGTCAGGTACATCTTCTGGACCGGGAGCGGTGTTCTCGGGGTAGTCTCGACTGTCGACGGCACTGCGGTACTCCGGGTTGCGGAAATCGGAACGGTTGATTTCCCACGAGTCTTCAGTCAGTTCGCGCCGGACGAAGTTTTCTGCGAATAGATGATGCTCTTTGACAGCGCAATCGACCCCCTTAAATGGCGCGAGAAGGGCAATTGCGAGCTGACTGGCCTTTTCATCGGAAGCATCGGGTCCCCAATCGAAGCCGCCTGGCGCGACTCGATGGACGAAAAGATGCTTATCAAGCATGTTCTCATCGGAATACACGAAGTTGCCGCCGATGGAACGCTCACCTCGGTAGGGCTCGTTCTTCCACTTCGTTTTGCGAGAGTAGTCGGTTTTTGCTGGCATTGATATTGAGGCAGTGATGGGGGAACCGTGAGACGGTCACCCAGGTACGTCTGGATGTGACGATTAGTCGGTCTGGATACGGGGGGCGACCATCGCGAGGACCTCACATTCACCCTCGCTGAACTCGTAGTCGAACATCATCGGGAAGTCACTCCCGAAGAGGAGCGTGATCTCGGCGCCTTTGGGAAACTGTTTGGAGATGTCTTCGATGTAGTCGAGACTGTAGAGCGCCTGTCCATCTACCGCGGTAAGTTCGGAGAGGTCGTCTTCAGTGAGCTTGAGATTGATGTCATCAGTGTCGCCCTCTGCCTCGACGTAGACGGTTGCTTCACTCTCATCGCAGCGGAAGCTGATATGATCAGAGACCATATCGGCGGCCTTCACACCGCGCGCGAACTGCGCTTCTTCGAGCGTGAGAGAGATGGGGAGAGCCATCTCGGGGAGGTCGGGCTCCGGACGGATGCTGTCGGGGTCGATGAGAGCCATCGTGAACTCGACTCCGTCGATGTGGATAGCGAGTTTGAACGAAGTGGTGTTGAACGAGAGTTGGACGAGGTCATCTTTCTTGGCGAGTTTCAGGACCTCAGCGAAGCGTTCGAGATTGAGGCCGAAAACGCCATCAGTAGCGTCGTAGGACTCGAAGGCACCCGCCGCCAGGGCGACGTCGTACATCGCGACGTTGGCGGGATCGATTGCGCGGGTGTGGATACCATCCGGTCCGACCTGGATTTTAGCTTCGTCCACGACGGCTCGAAGCGTTCCGACGAACTGCTTGATCTCACCGCCTTTGATAGCGGCCTGGAACTGCTGAGGCGGGCTCTTGGTGACGGTTTCTGCATCTTCCTCTTCTTGTTCCTCTACTCCGGCTTCTTCTTCGGCTTCGCTTTCGCGTTCGACTTCGTCTTCACTCTCGGGTTCTGGTTCGACTTCTGGTTCTGCCTCGATTTCAGGCTCGGTGTCGTTGTCGGGTTCGACGTCGGGTGTGGTCGCGGGCTGTGCGTCGGCGGTGTCGGATTCGGTGTTTGCACTCATCGATTTCGAGAAGGAATGGTGATCTGCGTCGGTATTTACCGGAGTAGTCGGTCGTGGCTCGGTGGACGGTTACTCGTTGAATTCTTCGAGGTACTCAGGGGCGATTAACGAGGTCGCGACGTGGATGATGTCTGTCCTCGTCTCCGCCCCCCTACCTCCCTTCGGGGGCTAAAACTGAGCGTTGATATCGTAGTTTGCACGGCAGGGGCCGATGACCGGGTCCAGGTCGAGTTTCAGGTCGATATTGACCGTCCTCCACCGCTTCGGGATCAATAAATGGAGCAGTGGGTTTTCCTACGCAACACACTCCATCGCTGCGGTCCAGTCGTTGCGTAGGAAATCAGCGCAGTCCTGTCTTCTACAGGCGGAGCAGGCCGAGTGCCTTGGGGCTTGACCCCGTGTGTGAAGACCGTCGGCTTCTTTACTTTCAGCGCGCTTACCGATAGTTTAGTAGCTACGCCACCGTAGCGACGAGTCCAGTTGCGACGTGGATTGAAGACCTCGATCCGAAGCAACTGCCGGCAGTTGCGGAGGAATGCGACTCCTCTCAACATCCGCGCCTTCGGCGTGGTGAGACGGGAGTTGTCGGGCGGGGTGGAGCCGCCGACCATCACGGACGCACCGGGCGTTCGGGTGTAAATTCCAGCCGACCTATCTTGGGAAGGTCGAGGGGAATTAAATTCGCCTGCGACAACACGGCCCGTTTTGGGACGTGCGGTCAAGACGGCGAAGCCGCGGGGCTTGTCTCCGCGGTACTTCACCACCGCGTTCATGAGACGTATTCTTCGAGATTGCCGTCCGGCTCAGGTAGGTCCCCAGAATCTTGGAGTGACACAAGCTCGCGGTAGTTCTTCCGGATAGTCGTCGCGGTCGTGTGACCTGCGCCAGCGAGTTGCTGCTGTGTCAACCGAATATTTGTGAGTTCACTCTCTTCGTGAGCGTAGTACAAGCAGGCAGCGGCGACTCCGGCAGGTTGTCGGCCGTTTGCGAGAATACCGACTGCTGGAGCGGTGGCGATCTGATTGGCCCGCCGGCTGATCCGTGGATGAGCGTCGACGGCGTCTGCGAGCTGGGGGAGGAAGTCCTGCGGAAGCGGCGGTGGTGTTGCGAGTTCTAGCTCGTAATTGAGACTCTTGTACGCGGATTTGATATCGGATTCTTCGACACGGGCGACAGCAGCGAAGTCCTCGAGGAAACGTGGAACACGCTCCAGCCGGCAAGCAGCGAAGATACTGGCAGTCGCGACGGATTCGATATCCCGTCCGTGTAGGAGATTTGCGTTCCAGGCGTCGCGAAAGAGCTTCGCAGCACGGTCATGGATTGACGCTGAGAGTTCGGCCGCACTCACGAGCCGACTGACTTCGCCGAGGCCGGTACGAAGCGATCGAGCGCGTGTGGAGTCGGCCTTCGCGCGGTCGTCCCATTTCCGGAGGCGGTTGAACCGACGCTGTATCTTTGAGGGGAGTTCATTCCCGTATCCATCCTTGTAGTAGCCGATATCAGTGGGGAGTCCCTTGTCGTGACGACGGATGGTCGTAGGGGCTCCGCTGCGGGCACGTTGTCTCTCTCCGTCATCAGTAGTTTCCCACTGGAGTTGGCGGTCGAGGATGTCCCGCGCAACGACGAGACCGCACGCCTGACAATAGGTTTCAGTCCCGTCGACGACGAGGTGTTCCTCAGTCGTACATTCGGGGCAGATGTGGTCGTTGACCCGCTCCTGGTGTCCATCCTCTCGCTCACATTGTGAGCTAGACTCGGATTCGGAGTCGGAACGGAGTTTCTTCTGATGAGCGAGATGTACGTTGCGGTGCAAACCGGTCCGGGTGTCGCTGGTCGCGCCGCTGAGAGTTCGTTGGGACATGGAAAGTGGAATAGCTGATAGGGAATTTGACCCTTCTAACGTGGAGAGGTCGACAAACTGAGTGTGAGAAAGGCCATAGCGACTCCGGTGTTCTGAACCCACTACCGAAGGCCATTCATTCCGTTTTGAGCGATGTCGGTGGCCGCTTGCTCGAAGCACCCCTGGCAAACGATGAAGTGGTCACGACCTTCGTCATCACTGCCGCTCCGGATTCTATTTCGGTTCGAGTCTGTGGACTTGTCTTCGAGGCCAAGATGTTTCGCGGCGGGCGTTCCCGGTCCAACGGCAACGTACTCCTGGAAGGAAAGCTTCGCTCCGCATACCTCACAGTGGTAGGTCGCGGTTCGCGGGTCGAAAACTGAAGACTCTGTTTCCGCTGAGGAACTATCGCCGGCGCCGGCGTCGGTGTCCGTATCGGAGTCGGCGTCGGACTCGGGACCGTTGGTGTCACTCATCGTCTTCTCTGTCTTTCGCTCCGATCGAGATCGGTGGTTCACCTACACGCATGATCACGGGACCGTCGCCGGTCATCAGGACGTCGTCAGCGGGCGTCGGTTCGTGAGAGCCGCAGCCCTCGGAATCCGATTCGATGAGAACGCGGTGAGTATCCGAGTCGTGGACTCGGAGCTGTCGTTCGTAGCCATCGCTGGGATGAGAGCCTCCGAGGGCGAGGACGAACCACCCAGAATCGGGTGAGCCCCGCGTGGCGTCTAGAACACGATGGACGCGTCCGGTTTCCTCGTCGAGGAAGAGGACTGCCGGAGGGTTTTCTTGGTCGATGTCTCGAGCTTTCGAGAGGGTGTGGAGGACACATTCCTCGTTGAAATGCTCACGGAGGTCGGCGAACGTAGATGAGGCGTCGGTCAAGTCGGATGTCATGGATGGATGTGGAGGTGCACAGGTGTTGGGGTTACTCGGGCGTTCCAGACGGCGATTCGAGGATGTCGTGGACGTTCGGATCGTGGTGCTCGTGGAAGACATCGAATACATCACGTTGCCACTGATCGTGGCCGGGGTCTCCGGGACGCTTGATCCCGAGACCATGCGAAAGCGCGAAGCCTTCGAGATCGATACACCGAATTGAAGAGACGTCCCCACCGTCACCGGCTGGAACGTCACTGGCCTCGGGGAGCGGCGTTTCTATCCAGGCGTCGAAGCAGTTGTCCCTCGAAGAAATAACGACGAGACCGTCGGTCGCACCAGCAAACAGTTCAGTGGTGATCCGCCCAAGATTCTGGTAGACTCCAGGTGGGATGACGAGAAGGTTCCGTTCGTGGTCGATAGTGGAGTCAGCACGGATCTGTCGTGGATGGCCTTTGATGAGCCACTGTTCTTCGTCGTTGAGCCAGGCGCCTCGGGTTAGGCGGTCGGTGGTCGCGACAAGATGTTCGTGTGTACGGTACGTCAGGTAGCCGGCGAGACGGGCGTAAAAGCTCATGAGATGCTGGTGGAACGGATCAGAGTGGCCGCAAGAGGATTCGAGTTCGTCTCGAATTCAAGTTCGGAGTGGGGACGAAGTGCCAGAGGAGACGACAGGTAGTCAACCGAACGAAACATGGCCGATCTCTCCGTCGGGGTCAACCGAGTACTGATATCCGACGAGAGGGAATCGACATTTCTCGTATCCAGCGGTCTGGACAACGAGGGGTTCGGTGAGGAACGTGGCGAGTTCGTGCAGGAACTTTTCGGTATGCTCGTGCTGAGAGTCATACACGAGGTCTTGGGCTTCGTCGTCGATGAGGTCCTCGCGTTCGTTATCGCTGAGACCGTTGAGGTCACCGTCAGCGTCGAGTTGTTCACGAGCGGCTTCACGCACGGTGGGACGGTGCGCCGGCCCGAACAAAGCGTATCCGTACAGGATGAGAGACGGTTGCGAGGCGTCTCCGGTGTCGGGGTTCGGATCGGGTTCGTGAACATCAACGGTGAGTTCGTCGAACGGCCCGGTCCCGAGAAGCCATTCATCGAGGAAGCTATGGAGTTCGACGACCCGATCGGGATCGACGGTCGGTGCGTTCGAGGCAGTACTGACTTGGAGTGTAGCCATGTGAAGTTCTGAATGTTGCCCTCCACCAGATTCGGGGGGCACAAACCGAGTATTGAACAGCAGGGTCAGACGGCGAGAAGGGATTCTCGCCAATTCTGACCACGGCCTTTTAGCGCCGTGGGGGGTGGCCGTGTCAGTTAATCGATTCCGATGTATGGAGATCTGTTGAAACCCTCAGAATTTGATAGAAACGGCGTGCCGGATACAGAGGTTGAGTTCAGCAGGAGGTTACGGAATGCTATCGGGTGGCTACGAGGACACCGACCGACTCGGAGATAGTCTCGACGTCGGTGAGCGTGAAGCCTGCCCCTGCGAGGAGATTGGCGACGGTTCCCATCGAAGGCAGTGTTTCGTACTCGTTTGTGGTCTGGGTCGGTCCGAAGTGCATCTTGTCGGCCACGATCATACTGCGTGGATTCAACGCCGCGAGCCTGTCGATGGCCGCGCGTAATTCGTCCTCGCCTCCCTCGTCGTAGGCCATGTACAGCGCGTAGCTCGCGACGACGACATCTACCGGCTCCTCGACGTTCGGTTCCCGAAACGACCCATGGTCAAACGAGACGTTCTCGATACTGCGTCCCTCGGCTTTCTCGCGGGCGTACCGGAGCCACTCGTCGTAGATGTCTCGCCCCAACACGCGGTCACACTTCGACGCGAGTTCGAGCGCGACGATACCTGTGCCCGTCCCGATATCGAGTACGACATCGTCAGGCTCGATGGGCGCGTGCGCCAGAAGAAAGGACAGACATCGCTGGTACACCTCGTCTGTCTCGCTGTCAGCATCGTAGTCCATCGGCGTGTAGCCGTGATACTCGTGTTCTGTGTCGATCATTGGTACGGCGAATAGGCTGTGCTAATGGATAAGGGCATCAAGAATCATCGTTGACACGTACGACCGACTCGCGCCTTGTATTCAGCAAGACTGCTGGAACCTATCATCTATTGACTATTTTAACAAGGCCAAGCATGGCGGATCGCTGTACGAAAAACCGGGATACCTCGCGGGCATGACCCACGTTGGTGTCGGACTGGTGAACGCGGATGAACCGGAACCGGATGGGTGGGATAATGTATCCCCCAGAGAGAACTACCGAAGACGGAGTAGCGGAGATTTCCTATGTCTAATCACTCCTCAAGCCCGGCGTTGGCGACTGCCGTGGCGATAGCTGCTTCATCGACGTCCCCTTCGGGTTCGCTCTGGTCCGGATCATCGATATCGTCGCCTGCCTCGGCATCCATTCCTGCGTCGTCGGCGCCTGGAATGGGATCGGAATCAGAATCGGAATCTGGGATGGGGACAGATTCTAGCCCCACATCTTCGCGAGCATCATTGAGTGCTGCACGGTAGGTGTCGAGTGAGAGGTCCTCGCCGTACTGTTCACGGCTCATCGCGATGTACGGGTTTGACCCGTTGTCCTCCTCAAAGGTGTCGAGACGGGCGGCCGTCTGGTCGATAGTTTCACGCACCCACTGGTTGCGGGTAGCTTCATCGACACAGGTGATAGTCTCTGGCCGAAGCGAGACGTTCACACCGCCGTCATCGGTTTCGTAGGTGCTGGGTTTCGCGGTGAGGGCGATGTACGCGGGGGGTTCGACATCGGAGAGGAACGCAGTCGCGTCGGGCTGATACTGGCCGGCGTAGGCGAACATGGTCCCCGTGGGATCTACGACCCGTGCCTGCCAGTATTCACTGTCCCTGCCTACGTCGTTGACTTCTGTGACTGTCCCGACGAGGAAGTATCGGTTCGCGGGTTCGCCACTGGGGAGCAGCGCGAGGTTCGGTGCCCGCTCTTCGTCGCTCTCCTTGAAAACGTGGGTAGCGTCGTTGAGTTCGGCGGCGAAAGCACGCTTTGCGACTTGTCGGCCCTGTCGCTGGGTGGCATCGGTACTGCTGTCGGCTGTGGATGATGAATCACTCATCGTATTGGATTGATAGTAGTTTGGTCGATAGACTGAACGAAAGGCCGCTTCCCTACGCGAGTGGGTCGGCTTCGTCAACGAGGAGATACTTCCCGACCACACGGCCAGAGACGCGATAGTAGCGGCCGACGAGCCTGTCGATGAGGTCGTTCGCGACGACACTCGTATCGAGGGCGTCCATCGCCTGCTGTTTGGCATCCTCGATGGTGATGTCGGAGATGGTTTCGGTCGCGTCCTTGTCGAAGATGGCGTGCTGGACCGTCGTGCCGTCGTCGAAGACGGCTTTGATGCGAAGGTCGAATTCCCCTTCGACCTCTCCATGCTCGGCACACCGGCCATCCTGTAGTACACGCGTGCAGTCCTCGTGGGGACAGCGCTTAATCAGGCCGGAGCCGCTCTGGATCGCGACCATCGGCGCCTCGATAGACAGCTCTTCCGCGTCGTCGCCAACCTCGATATCGTCGTCGACGGGTTCGATAGACGACCGGGAGTTGAGGTTGATAGAGTATCGACCCTCGTATTCGCTGGTGACGACGTTGTCGAACCGATAGACGCCACCCTCTTCCAGTTCAGGAAGGTCGGCCTTTGCCCACGTCGTGAATTTGAGGCGGCCAGTCTTGTCTCCGATGAGACCGACCTGAGCGATGCTGTCGCTGGTCGGCTCCCACAGGTCTACGACTTTGACCACGACACTCACCCACCTGCTGCTGGAATCGATATCGTCGAGTACCGCGTCGCCGCCGGTCTCCGAGAGCGTGAGGTCGTCGTATTCGATACCAAATACGTCGAGGTAGTGATTACGAGCGGCGCGAGTCGCCTCTTCGAGCGGCACGTTGTAGGAGTTGACCATCTGGTCAAGCCGGGAGACGACCTCGTCAGTGTCGGGAAGATCGCCGTCGGTGTCGGCGTCGTCGGGAAACTGTTCGATGAGGTCAGTCGCGGCCGAAACGAGTTCGTCGTTTAAGGCGTTGACTGACGTATCTGCGGATGTTGCGTTCATTGACATTGGCTGGATTTGAGGTGTGGTTTGGATGGCTCTTCGCAGGTGGACAGACCGAGAAGAGTCGGGACGAGGTATGCGAGCGGAGAGACGCGATGTCTCTCTTCTCTCCTCCGATTCCCCTCACCCCCTTGGGGAACAAAAACACTGAGCTGTTTGCTGGTCGCGACGGCCTGTGAGTGGACGCTCGCATGGTCAGCGGGCGTCTTCGAGATTGATCGTCTTCGTAGCGCTAATCCACCCACCGAGCGCGGCTTTGTCGATGATCGCGAACGAACCGTCCTGGAGCTTGACGAAGCGCGTTCCGACGGTCGGGCCGGGACCCGGTGGGTTGGAGCGGTACCGACCGTCTAGGTCGTTGCTTTCGGAGGGATCTTCGCCGTCGACGATGTCGAGGGCGAATAGCTCCTCGTCGGTGGGGGTTGGTTCAGAGTCGTTGCTGTCGGAGTTGGAGTTGTTGTGAGAGCACATGGTTGTGGATGTTCGAGTCGAATTGAGTCGAGTAGGGTATCGCGTCGTTCAGCTGTCTTCGCGCCAGCGATGGCCGCAACTGGCACACGACAGGAGTCTGGTCGGCGGTTCGTCGGTGGACCGGAGCTGGACGAGTCGGTAGTGGGCGCGGTCGTGAGCGCACTCACCGCACCGGCACGTCGTGGTTGGAAGTCCGAGGCTCAACTCTGTCGTCGCTGTCGTCTCGGACGTGTCGGGACTAGCGACGCCGGTGAGCGCGTCGGTAGTGGCGTCCTCGGTGGGTGTTTCCGTAGAGTCCGATTTCGAATCGTCATCGGACTCGAGAGCAGTCCCGAAGCGACCGAGGTCACGGACGAGAGCCCAGAGACGGCGCTTGCCCTGTGGAACGGGATATTCAGGAGCAGGGGTGGATTCAGGTTGAGAGCTCGAGACGACGTCTTGGATAGCGGCGTAGATATCGTCCCGGTCGGTCTCCTGGTCGACGACAACGGAGACGACGTTGGCTTGCTCCCGCCACCAGGTCGGGAGTGGGATGTCGCCGTCCTCGTCGAAAATCTCAGTCGCTTTGAGCCACTCATGAGCGTCCATCTGTCCGCTCTGTTCGTCGTCCAGACGATCAGCCGGCGTGTGGATAGGTCGAGAGACTGCCTGCGCTCCGGGCGTGTCGAACGTGGGTATAGAGCACCCGCCGTGTCGCTGGAATGGCTCTGAGGTATCCTGATCGCGGCTTTTCTCGGCCGGTTTCTCCCTGTCTCCGCGCTCAACGATGGTGATCTGGGTTTCGGAGTCGGCAGCGAGCGTCGCCTGGTCCCGGTATTTGCCGACCTTTCCGGCGACGATACGCACGATGTCGCCCTCCTGGAAGAGGGTTCCCTGGTTCGACCGCTTCCACACAGTGAATTTGATCGTCCCGGTGTCGTCCTCGATGAGTCCGACCTGCTGTTGGGTGTGAGATTTGGGTTCCCAGACTCTCGCGACCGTGCCCTGAATATCAGCCTCAACGTTGTATTTCGAGGGGATGACCGGCACTGACGAGATCGGTTGGATGATGCCGGGTTCCTGGTAGAACTCGTCGAGAACGTTCGATTGGGCAGTGAAGAGGTCCTGACCGCTGGCGACCTTGCTCCCGAGGCAGTATTTGAGGAACACGTGATTCGGAGGCGTGATGAGCCGGTCACGGATTCTGTCAGCAGCTTCGCGAACTCGCTGGCTGGATTCCTCGTCGAGTTGCTCGAAGGGGTCGTAGGAGTGGAAATTATCGCCGACGATATGCTCGTTGTGGTCTGCACGACGGTCTCGGTACTCGGTGAGAAGGTCTTCCCGACACAGGGTTTCACGGTCGATGCCAACCACGTAGGCAGCGATGGCTTTTTCGCGCTGGCGTTTCCGCTCTTCCCGGATCCCGTGGAGTCGTTCTTGCGCTTCGAGCGGAAGGCCAGTGAGGTCCTCATCGGTGAGGTCCATCGGGTCGATGTCGCGCGCCTGGGTGGTTCTCAGGCTCGCACCGACCCAGTAGGCGTCAAGCTCCTGACCGCCGGTTCCTTCGATTTCGAGACCGAACTCGTCGTATTCGGGCTGGGATCGAGCGGCCATCATGAGCTCGCCGGCGTTCTCCAGACGGATACCGAGACAGTCGCTCTCCAAGTGCGGGCTCTCGTAGAGCCCGCGGAGTCTGAGTTCGTCGAAACGGTCGTCTTGTTCGACGTCGCTGTTCGAGAGGCGGTGCTGGCCGTCGTTGTAGTATGGCATCAGTAGTTCACGCTCCAGGTCGTGGATTCGGAAGGCGACCGGCTGTCTGCCGACCCCCTCTCGAACCCCCTCGACCCCCTTGGGGGGCCAATACTGAGCGTGAGCTAGCCGGTCACGTTTTTCATCGGAGAATTTTCGCTCCAAGATATCCGGCGCAACTCAGTTCCTCAATACCGTCTCAACCACCGGGCGCTCCTCAGCAAATCAATCGCAGCTGATATTCGAATCTTATCACCGGAAGATCTGTCGACATCCTCCGACGAATTCAGTCGTGGGGTTCCTGCCTGCGGTTGAGATATTGTGGTTTACATCGATACACATCAAGATCCTCTGGTATCTCCTCCAGTAGACATCTCTCAGTTGGTCTCGGCACGTGCTATGACCACAGTGTCTCGATGCGGTTCTCTATCGCCGTGAGGACGGTGGAGTATACTTCGAGCGGATGGAGTGACGAAAGTTCAAGGTCAGTAACGTCAGTACCGGACGGTGGCTCGTGGAAGTGCAACCGGGTGTTGTGTGAGTTCGGGTGCCGGTCCCAGCGACACTCCCAGTGATCCCCGTTCTCGTGCTCTTCAACGTAATGGACTGAGAAATCGCCAGTTGTGAACCAGCGGATGTCGAGACGAGCTGAAATCACTGAGTTCGGGTATCGTCCAGCATCAAGTAGTCCACGAAGGAGTCGGGGTTCGTAAGAATCCGGGTCGAACGCAGTCTCAGCGACGAGTGAATCCGACGAAAGATGTCGCTCCAGCAGGCGCAACGTCTGTCGATCCGGTGGACCCGTCGAGTGCGGGCCCGAATCTTCCGGGGGCTGGCTCATTTAAGCCGGGATCAGGTGCCCGTCGTTTTGGGAGAGCTGGCGAGCAAGTTCGTACAGCCGGATATCTCGAATCACACCCTGCCACTCACTGACTGCGGTCATTCGCTCGTGGATGGTGTCGTGACTCTCGTGTTCGAAGACGTTAACATCGGTTGGGTCGGTCGTCTCGAACCGGGCTTCGTAATCCGCCCGCTGGTCTTCAAGCGCCTCCACACGGTCGATGATCGTTTCGACAGAGAGTTCGCTTGCGATTCGACTGGCGTCCTGCCATTCGAGATACCCCTCGTTACGTTCGTATGTCGGCGGGCTGCTGTCGCTATTGACTCGAGCGATGCCCATCTCCGCCAAGCGGTCGAGGTGCTTTTTGGCGGCGTTCGGAGAGCAGTCCGCAAGCTCGGCGATCTCGGTGTAGGCAGTCGGAGAGGTAACTCCGAGAACGACGTCGTAGACACGACCAAACGTGTCTGTCCCCGTCTGCCATCGTCGCTGCGTATCGTCGGATGCAGGGGCTGGATCGAACTCGGTCATACCTATCCGTAAGAAGTGTTCCTCAATATATCTTCGGATTTTTCAGATATATGCGAGTGGGTGGTGTGTTAGGTTACGCGAGCCCGTTCCGTTCTGAAACATCCCTTTCGAACCGCCCGTTCCCGAAATTCATCTTTCACGCTACAGTTAAATACTTCTTAGGCGTAGACTCTCGTGAGCCTTGAACGGCTCAACATGACAAGTTCGGAAAGGCGCACTCGCCTTTCCACTCCACTTTCGATGAGCGGGAGCGCTATTCTGCGAGTGAGTTCGCGTCGATGACTGTTTCTGTTGAAGACGCCGTTCGGTGAGAGTGCATCCGGCGCGGGATGCGGGCCGTTGATATACGCGGGCGCTCTTGGGTAGAGGATTGTTGGTCAGTTCGCAGCAGTAGCTGGAAGTCACAGCGGGCAAGGGTGGCGCGACCGCGCCACCCGACGAAGCATGATTCCACTCAAGACGTTCGTCTCGGAGCGTCGTGCCGCGAATCTGCTGGCACAGATTCGCTGGCGCGACGCGTGGCTCTCGCCACATCGAGGCGTCTCCAAAGACAGGCTTACGCCCTACTTCAGAGCGTTTCAACTTCACCAACGCGTCCGCCGGAAACCCGGCGAGGAAGCACTCAAAACGATCCTCGAAACCGCGCTATGACGCCACCAACAATCGCTTCCCCATGAGCGTACGCGGGATTGCGGGGGTTTCCAACATAGAACCGCAGTACAGCGGCGTGATGACTGAGATACAGTTATGAGCATAGTTCGCGTCTCTGAGAGTGGAAAGCACGGCGCTTTTCGAACTTGTCATGAGTGGATACACCGGCAGGTCCGCCCTTACTGAGGACGGACGACAGAACGGCAGTACCGAAATCGAAGACGAAGCTGAACATGAGCACTCCACCCACACTGTCACCCCGCCTTCACAGGCGGCTGAACACGGATTCTCGGCGACGGCTCGCCTCTCGGATGAGGAAGTCCGCCGTCTCGACGACAGAGTGGAATCCCCGACGATTCGTCGGTGGCTCAACCTCGACGAAGACGCTATCCCGAGTTCACACTCGCAGATCGCGAACTCGTCTGAAACCGAGCTACGTGGATCTGTGGAGTCAGAATACTCGTTCACCGGAGAAACTGAATTCGACCGCGACATCTCCGTTGATGTCGACGTCGACTTCGAGAGTGAGAGCGAGAGTAACAGTGCACGCGAAACCGCTTCCGAACTCGAAACCGAGGGCGTCTACGGCTGGTACGATGACCAACCGATGGTCGCGTCTCGGAGTGATGAACGGAGGGCTGAGATGAACGCCTGCGGACAACCTGCAGATGCGCTCTCTGAGTCCACCGTTCTTGCCCGGGGAGAGTACATCTACATGGGCCACGACCGCCTGACCGACCCGACTGGCGATCAGTTGACGGGCACGGCGTCTGGCTTTGATGAGTACGACCCGGTCAGTTCGACGGATGTTACCGTGCGCTTCGGACGGAAACTCGTCCCTGAAGACCGATTGGATGAAAAGACTCTCCGGCTACGTGCGCTGAAGGTCATCCCCCTGGATGAACAGACGCCACGTGAGGCGGAGGGTTTAGAAACGCCGGAACTGGAAGTGACGCTTCCTTCTGGGAAGTTAGTCGCACTCCAGGATCTCGTTCCAAATCCAGCGGAGTACTCTCGGTCGTCAATTCCTGGTATCGAGCGCCGACTGGCGTTGGATGCAGAGTTGAAGAAAGTCTCTGTAGGAATTGACTCTACTGGACGCTTAACCGGTCTGGCCGCGATGCTGGATGCACACACGGAATGGCTCACTCGCTACCGGAGCGCGTGCGCTCGTGTGGCTCCTGAGCGTCGTGAATCGACCGACACCCAGCAGATCATCTACGACCTCGCCGAACCCCTTCGGGAGCTCGAAGCTGAGGACCCCGAACTTCGTGATGAGGTCTTGACGGAAGCACGCAGGATACTGAGTGCAGAGGCCATCCACGAGATTCGGCGCAACCCCGTCTCCATCGCGTCCGACCTTGCACAGCGTGTGCTGGATGGACAAGATGTGACGTCGGCATTCCTCACGCTACTCCAGAACGAAGAGGCGAACCCGAGAAACGTTATGCGAATCAAGGCGATTCTGCGAGCGAATCTCTGGTCCTCGAAAGGCTACCTCACGACGCAAGGCGTGGTGAAGAAAATCTACCATCCTGACGTCCCTGGATTGAAATTCGGGATGATCGTCAAAGATGGAGATCGCCGAGAGGATGAAGTTCGCGTCTCTGTCTGGGAATCAAGCGAGCAAGAGATCACTGCATCAACGGCTGACCCGGATGACGCCGATGGTGAAGTCATCATCTCGAAGAAGATCCTCGCCGAGCCAAATGAAGGTGATATGGTCCGTCTCGTTGACTTCAAGTTACCGTACGAGAAGCACAAGCGAACGTACCAAGGTCAACCGAAGCTTGACTCGCGCTGGGAATCTGAGATACAGATTCTCGAGAAGGCATCAGCTACCGCATCAACCCATTCGACGCCTGCCACGCCCCAGCGTGTCGGACAGTCGTCGGGAACATCTGATGCTGGTGAGGCTGTTCCCCGAACCCCTGCTGCGAATTTCTCTGGTGACGTATCGATAACTTGGCCGCAACCAACCCTACTCGCTACGTACATTCACGAGGAGTTCTGCCGCTTGGACGAGAGAGCATGAGTATGAACGGAATCCATACCTGTGCCCAGACTCCGAACCTGAGTCTATCTCAGATTCAGCAAACCTCGATATCGGTACCCCCGTTTCGTGGTCGTATCTTGAACTACAACGAAATCTAGCAGCTCGAGTTCACATCGAACGAACTCAGAATTCAAACTCAAACTCCCTTTCGATGCTGAAACCAGTTCCCATAGGCGGAGCCTCAAGTTCCACGGTCCAGCCCCTCCCCACTCACCGCTCGTGCCCAGGTCGTCCTCGTACTGAGCGAGATGTGGTCGATGTAGCACCACATCAGATGTGGTCAGTGAATTCTCATATCCTTCCGGCGCATCTGAATTAGTACACCCTCCTCACGGGACTTGTCGGCAGGCGACTGGCTGAAGCCATTTCCAGGCCGGGAAGTATCCCGTTCAAACCAGGTATCAGATAAAATGACCTCGACACATCCCTCAGCAGCGCCGGCGAGAAAACGACGAGACGTGGTGCTCATCCAATGACAGCATGGACGGGTGGCGACGATGAGACGTGGTTCGAGGTGCAGATATCGGTGCCGTGGGTGGTCGCTGGAACGACAGGCGTTCAGAACGCGATCAACATCGCAGTCTCGGAGGTGGGGAAGCGAGTAAATCAGACGTCGGCACGGTACTCCGAAATCGTAGTCCAGGACGTCGCGTGTCCCTCCTGCGGATACGAGTACGAGGCCGCGCTCTCGACAGTGGATTTCGCCCTGGTGGTCTTGACTGTCATGGCGCAGTTCCCTGCCTCATCTGCCGAGGAAAGTTCGCGGGTAGCAAAGCGCGAGCTGGGCGTGCGGATGGAAGATATCCCACTAACCGTACTTCGGGCCCGGCGGGCGACACCGAAACAGGACGAACCACCTGCTCCCGAGCCGGAGGAACCGGAGAGGAGTAAAGAGGACGATTCAGACACGATATCGGAGTCGGGTAGTCAGCATCCTGCACCTGTAGATGTCCCCGAGAGTAAATCCAAGGAGACGACGGAGACGTGGGAGAGCGAAGGTGCACACCCGGTGAGAATGGGGCACTCGGAAGAGTAGTCGGTCAAGCACGAAACGGAGGACCAATGTGCTAATCGGAGGTTTTCTCACAGTGGGCGAAGCCCCGATGATCGATGGTTAGTCTTCGTTCGTGGAGAAGCTCTCGAGTGTGGGATCGCGGCCGGCGAGGAGTCGTTCGCAGAGAGCTTTCGCGAGATGGACCGGGACGGCATTCCCGATCTGCTCTGTAACATCGGTTTTCGTCCCTCGGAATGCGTAGTCTTCGGGGAAACCCATCGCAGCGGCGAGCTCAGAAGGTTCAAGCATCCGATAGCGGATGTCGATACCCCAGGGATAGAGCTCGGGAGCGCAGAGTCCGAATCGACTTTTTGTGGTGACGGTCGGGAGTGGTTCGTCGATGCTTTTCGCTCCGGAGTTCCCGTTGTACTGAACGAGATAGGGGCTGACCAAGTGGCCGTCGCTGTTTTTCGCAGTAATCGTGTGCATCGGTCGGCTCGCAGGGTCGTAGGCGGGGTTGGAGTGGAGTCCGCGTTGGACCCCATTCCTGGGGAGAATAAACGATTCGGCCTCGATGAAGCTGATAGCTCCCCGCGTCGCGATTGTCGGTACGGGCTTGGTGGTTTCGCGCAGCGTAGCGTTTGACTGCTGGCCGAGGAGGTAGGGAACGCAGAGACCTGTGATGGTGACATCACCTATTCCACCGTCGGTCGTAGCAGCCGATTCGCGAGTGGACACCTTGCGGCCGTCGATATCGGGGGTCACATCCGAACCGCTCGTCTCGACGAGGAACGGTTCGGAGCGTGCTTCGAGTGCAGCGGAGAGGTCTGGAGCGTCGACGATGTCTTGCTGGAGTGTTTCGACGTCGGCTTTCGAGAGCTGGGCGATTACGTCAGCGTACTCAACGAGCGGGTGGTGTGTGTGTTCGCGAAGGCCGTCGGCGATTCGTTCCATCGTGTTCTGAACCAACGGACGACTGCGGGTCCAGATCGAGTCGCCGCGATCGGACCAGTCGATGATTTCAGCGGCCGAACGCCAAGGGTCGGTTCCAGGCTGGTTGCCGTTTTCACTGTGTGTCGGTGTCGGCCACTCTGGACGATACTGACGGCGTCCGATCAGGAAGAGTCGCCGGCGACTCGTCGCGTCCCCGTAGTCGGCTGCGTTGAGGATCTTCCAATCGACGGCGTAGCCGAGGCTATTGAGAGCGGTCAGGTACGAGTCGAACGTCTCGCCCTTCTTCGACTTCATCGGACGTCCATCAGCACCGACGGGCCCCCACGACCGAAACTCAGGTACGTTCTCCAGAATGAAGTTATCGACGTAGAGCTGTTCGAGCCACCGAAGGACGTGCCAAGGAGAGGCACGTTTCTGGGGATCGACGGGGCGGCCACCACGAGCAGTCGAAAAATGAGTACATTCTGGAGCAGCAGCCAGGATGTCTATCCGTTCACCGGGGACGACCTGTCTCGGTTCGAGTTCTTCGACTTTCGCGTTTCGGTGGTCGCCCCAGGGGTGGTTTTCACGGTGGGTTTCGATAGCGGTCGGCCAGTGGTTGATCGCGAGGAGTTCGACATCCCTCTCGAGGTCTTCGCAAGCGAGGGCAAGCCCAGCGCTGATTCCGCCAGCTCCGCAGAAGAGGTCGATAGCGCGGACGGTCTTATCTCGACGACGACGATCACTATGCATTATCACGGGAGGACGTCGTCGTTCGGGCAGGTCCCGGAGCAGTCGTGATCCGTGCTTCGATCTTCATGTGGAGTTCCTCGATGGCGTCGTCGAGAACGCCAAGCCGGGTACGACACCCGGCGAGGTCGGCCTCGGTACGGGCGTCAGCGACGATGGTACGGGTACTTGGCGGGCTGGTGGCCCCCGACCTCGTCGATACCGGTTCATGGGGGTATTGATCGGCGGCGAGTGTGGCTTCCTCCTGAAGCTGGGCCCGGTGCTGTCGTAGTCGGGCGACGGCGTCCTTCAGATGTCGTGTCTCGGAGTCAAGTTCGTCCGCGCCGATTTCGCTGGATGTCGATGTCATGACCTGCGTCCCTCGCCGACTCGGGGGCGACAAACTGGCGCGAGTTCAGTTCCTACGCAACGGCCAAGATCTGACGAGTTGAGTTTGTTGCGTAGGAATAGTCGATGCCAACTCGAAGCGCCAAAAACCGCCGGTCCTCATCGCATCTCCAAAAGTAGGGACAGGAATGGGCAGGAGCAATAGTAGGGACAGGGATGGGCAGGAGCAGTCGTGAAGTACTGAAAGGAGACGTCGCCAGAGCCGAGGTACGACGTCGTGGGAGCGCGATGCTGGCCGCTGTCCGAGGGGCGACGTTGCATATCTATCGCCCGAAACGGCTGAGGCTCAAGTGTGACGGTTCCGGTACTGCGACGGCGCTCTCGTGGTCGAATGAGTGGATAGACCAGCGAATTGCCTGTATGCAGTGTCGGGCCGAGCGTCTATTGAGGGCTAGCGAGGCGATCGGCGCAAGACTCATGATCGTCGACGGAGTCGATGACAAGTCGCCGGCGTCGACGAGACGAGTACTGGACGGTCGAGTCGCCCCCCATCCCCTTTCGGGGTGAAAAAATGGAGTTGGAAGGCGGTAGAAACGAGGAGTTGCAACAGCACCGCCTGAAACCGAGGTAACCGCCGTCGCGCCGGGGGCACTCGGCGGGTCTTTGATGCACAGCGAGAGTGGTGGATACCAAGACGGCGGAGGAACCGTGGGGATATGCAGGCGACCGTCGCCGCCCTGCTGTACTCTCCTCATCTCATTGGAGGAACCAACACTCTCTGTCGGTGGTGAACCGTCCATTCAGAGATGCTGAACCGCTTCGGTAACCGGCCGAGCGAAGCGAGGCCGGGGCCGGAAGGGGTGCGGTGGCGATCCAGTAGGTGCGACCCGCCCCTTACTGGACGGGGGCAGGTTCAGGCGCGATGTCGTCGATAGCCGCTTCGACGGCAGCCTCAATGTTGGAGACATCCGACTGGTAGACCGACTGGACGGCGTCGGAAGCGTCGGAATTGCCGTCGGCGAGCGCCCCAAGGCGCTGCTGGGTCGCGTCGATGGTCTCGGCCACCCACGAGTCGCGAACTTCGGAGTTCACGACCGTGATCGACTCGGGTTGGATGGACACCTTCACGCCATAGTCCGTCTCGTAGTGGTGGAGCTTACCGACCACCGCCACGTATGACGGCGTGTCGGCCACCCGGAGCATGTCCATCGCTTCAGCCTGGTACTGCCCGGCGTAGATGTTGACGGCCTCGCCTGCTGCCATCACACGCCCCTTCCAGAACTCGGAATCGCCGCCGACATCGGCTGTCTCGATGAGCGTCCCGACAACGAACACGCGGTTGGCGGCTTCGCCACTCGGCAGGAGCGTGAACTTCGGCGCCCGGTCGTCGCCTTCGTCCTCGGGCCGGGTGAACGAGTGGTTCGCCTGGTTGAGTTCTTCGGCGAACAGGCGCTTGGCTGGCTGGCGCTTCGTGACGGCCGGGGCGATGGCCGCGTCACTGAGGCCGGGATTGTCCGCCGAGTAGCCCGTCTCGGCGACCTCGTCCACGAGGAAGTACTCGCCGACGACCGGACCACGGACATCGAGGGTCCTGCCGACCAGCGTATCGCGGATTGCCCCTTCGACGACACTGGGGTCAAGCGCCTCGGATGCCATCTCCTTGGCCTTTGCGAGCGAGATGCCGCTGACGGCTTCGGTCATCTCGGCGTTGAACAGCGCTCGCACGGCGCGCTCACCGTCGTCGAGGATAGCCTTCAGGCGAAGGTCGAACACGCCGTCAACCTTGCCGTGCTCGGAGCAGCGGCCGTTCTGGACGACACGCGTGCAGTCCTCGTGGGGACAGCGCTTGATGAGGCCACTGCCGTCTTCGAGGGCGACGAGCGTCCCCGTCGCGCGCACCTTCCCGTCGGTGGGTTCGACGGCGTCTTCTGCGCCGGACTCGTTGACCTCGCTGGCCTTGTTGAGCGAGAGGGAGTACTTGCCCTCGTACTCGTTGGTGATGGCCGAAGCGATGTCGTAGGTGACGCCCTCTTCGAGGGTCGGCAGGCTGTCGGTGTTCTTCTGCCAGACGACGAACTTCATCTGGGCGCTCTCATCGCCGATGAGACCCACCTGCCGCATGGAGTCGTGCTTCGGTTCCCAGAGGTTGACGACCTGCGCACGGACATCCACCCATTCCTCCGTCCCGAGGTCCGGAATATCCCCGATCATGACACGTTCGAAGGCCTGGGAGCCGCTCGCGCCACCGCTGAAGCCGGCGAGTGCCGAGAGGTCCTCGGACAGGTCGCCGTCCTCGACGTCGTATTCCTCCGCGAGGTTGCGAACCGTCGTCGTGGCCGCCTCCTCGAGTGGGACGTTGAATTGCTGCATGGCCGCGATCCGCTCCTGAACGGCCGAGGCGGGAACGTCTACGCCCATCTCGCCGAATTCGCCGCTGATGTCTGCCGCACGCTGCTCCACGCTGATGTTGGAGTCTGCACTCATGGTAGTCTCTCTGAGGGGATTCTCACGAGTCGGTACAGGACGAGAACACGACTCACGGAATTGGAAATGAACTGCACAGTGCAGAACAGAACCGTCAGTCGCACCTCGCCCCGCCTGCTCTCCCTCACCCCCCTTTGGGGGCCAATACTATCGGGAGACGCGAGCAGGACAACCGCCGTCGGCGCGCTGCCAACGAATCGTCGTTGTCCGCACCGATTCTCTCGTGAATTCGGATCTGAGAAGACAGACGAGAACGACCTCGTTGTCACGCCTTCTCTCACTTCCCTCACCCCCCTTTGGGGGCCAATACCCACCTCGGGAGAAGGGAAAGTGGAAACTGCGAGTAGTTGGGAAAAACCGCGCCCGCTTAGAACGAGTAGTCGTCTTGGACGATCGCCTCGGCGCAGGATTCGCAGAGGATATCAAAGGGCGGCCACCCGGTAAGGCCGTCAGCGTCTTCGAGGAGGTCGGTTGGAACCAGGCCACTCGTCCCACAGCCACCGTCGCACGAAGCGTGCGAGTGGCAGACCGCAGCGAACAGCTCGCCGTGAGGGTCGTGGTCAGGCTTCCGGAACTCGACTTCATCCCTCGATTTGAACCTCACACTGATCGGCTCGCGCTCTTGTGCGTGTTCGGATTCGATGCTCTGCTGGTCGGGGTCGATGGTAGTCATCTCAATTCCCTCACCCCCATTTGGGGACCAATACTCGCCGGCGACGAGGAGGGGCACACCGCCAGGGGTGTTCTGGTGGAGAGTCAGCTGAAGAACCGAGAGAACCTGCCCCGCTGTTTGCGTCGCTCGCGTTCATCGGCCTGGATCTGTTCGTTCGCTTCTTCGTACTCACGGAGGACGGCGTCGAGGCCGGTGAGTGTCTCTTTGGCCGTCGCGACATCCTCGCGGCGAACCATCGGTCGGAGAATCTGCTTGAGTCGCGTCACGGGGTCGTCAGGCAGATTGGCGTCCGCCTTTGAGAGGAGGCCAGCCTGCTTGAGCTGTGCGCGGTAGCGCTCTCGTTCCCCCATCAGCTCATCCATCGCCTTGAGGTAGGTCTCGGCAGTGAACTTGAAGCGGTCGCGTTCATCCTCGACTTCCTGGAGTTCGCGGAGCCGTTCCTCAAGCCGGTTCTGATGTCGAGCGAGAACGCGATTATCCTCGCGAGCGACACGCATCGCCTGCGCCTCGGGCGTTCGGCCTTCGATCGGGCCGACAGTCCAATCGGTCGGGTGCTTCTCGGCATCGTCAACGTGGGGATTAGTCCGAGACCACTCCTCACCCGCTCTCGCGGCAGACTCCGCCATCATACGCCTGGTGCTCTCGTCAAGCTCCGGATCGGTGTCCGTCCCGTCGGGTGCGGCTCGGCGGTTCGCGGGAGAAGCGTCGGGCGTGGTCGACGACGACTGGCCGGGACCGACAGATCCAGAGGCCGGCGCAACTGCGTCGGAATCGGCCGCCGGCTCGTCGTCGGCATCTTCTCCACGACCAGTTCCGTTGTCCTCCTCGTTCGCGTGCCGTTCCTCGCCATCTGTCCCATCGAGATCCAACAGGACATCGGGAGACCCCTCGGCAGTGTTTACAACATCATCCCCGTGCAGCGGGCCTGGGGCACTCCTAGCTGTTTCAGTCGGTGGCGTCGCTTCATCTCCCCCAGATGATGAGCCGGACGCTCCAGCGGAGCCCTGCGGCCTCTGAGGGGGTGCTGAAGATGACGTGCTGTTCGAGGGAGTGCCCTCCTCACTCTGAACGGTGGCCGAACTCGTGTTCGTCGAGCGTGACGTGGACGTCGGCCCATCGGCCTTCGAGAACTGCACTCCCTCTTCGCTTGGGAGTTCGTAGTAATCGTCTACTCGGAGAAGCGCTCGGGCCAACGTGACGGCGCCGTAGGTCGCACCGCTCGAGTAATGTTGGTCATCCCACTTGGAGCGCATCAACCCGGAGTTGCGAAAGAGCGCATCCATCCGATCGGGATCTCTCCCGGTCCAGAACGCCAGGGTGTGAACTAGCGCCATATCTGCCTCGGACTGGCTGGGATAGTCCGCGTCGTGAGACCCCCACATCGACGAATCTCCTTCGTAGAGTCGGCGCTTGCGCTCACCACCTCGGGAGTCGAACATCCGGTCGAGTATCTCGCTATCTGAAATGTCGATTCCGGGCCCTGCGAGGTCGTCGAACGTACTGGGGCACACCGAGGGGAGGTACTTCGTCTTGACCCGTTCGAGCGCTTCGCGAATGGCCGGGTCGCTGATGCTCCTGAAGGCGTCACCATAGCGCTCGACGAGCGCGCTTTCGCTCTGCCGACCGGTGACTTCAGTGGCCCGCCTCCCTCCACGATTCTCTCCACCCTCTGAGGTATCGGTTGCAGCGGCCTCCGCGAGACTTTGCTGCCCGTCCGAGGTGGTCTCGTTGCGAATGTACTCGCGGTGGACGTCATCTAACTTTTCCTGACACTTTTGAATCTCGGTGGGCGTCCCGGCAAGATGCACACCGGTCACGGTGAAGTAGCGATCGGAGTCGTACATCTCGACACGACCCCGGCGGTTACCGGAGGCAGTGAGCTCTCCTCCCACCAGAACATGCACCCCCGTACCAGAGGGGGACACCTCGGTGTATGAGTCGAGTCGGTCGATGATATCTTCCGCCCAGTCTTCGAGAGCGCCTGTATCAGGGTCACGACACTTATCGAGGTCGACGCCAGTGATCGAGACCTCGTCCGTGAAGACGAATCCGAGACCATCGCCGGTCACCCGGGAGTCGTTGAATGCGTCCCAGGCCGTGTCGAAGTCGCGACGGTGTTTGGGGTTGGTGACATCGCAGTTGATGTCTCCACTGGTCCGATACGGTTTCGTCGGGATTTTGGTAGGTTTCCCGTCACGCTCTCCTTCGCGCCAGAGAATCCAGTTCTCGATGGTGCGGATATTCTCCGGGATCGCGTCGTCGGTTACGTCTATGATGGTCATGGATTCACCGTGATGTTCGAGGACGTCGTCGCCGCTTGACTGCGGGCGGAACAAACCTGGGTGGACTCTCTCGACCGGGGATCGGACGAAACCAACACACTGCGCGCGATTCGCGCACTAGTGGTGACCCCCTCCCATCCAATACTATGATATGTAGCATCGGACGGGCCGAATAGAGGTCCCCAATTCTTCGATAGCGTCTCTAAAGACTTCTGCACACGTGCGCAAAGTTGTAACGGTAGAGGTGTCTCTCCAGACACGGATTCTGGAGGTAGAACCCCCATATCTGCCGTGCGCGGCGTGCGCAGATTTTGCGCGGATTTGCGCGCCCCCGTGACGCCCTGAGAGTGGCAGCTTCCAAGATAAGTCGTAAGAGGGCTTTTTAGAGGTTCTAAACTGTTCTCTACGTTTGCGCCAAGTTGTAACGCCAGGGGTGACTTCTCAGACACCAGTTTTGATGGTAGAGACCTCGTGCTGTCCGCGCACGGCGTGCGCACACTTTGCGCGAACCCCCGTTGCTGGCTACTGAAGATCATCGATGAGATTCCCGGCACCGACGAACTCCCACTCGCTATCATCGCCCCAGGTCGCACGGGTAATGTCGTCGTATGAGCGACAATTTCGTTCAGCGGGCACTTCGTCGATTACCCCCGCATTGGAGAGTGCACGCGTGATATTCTTTGCTTCTGATAGGTTCGGTACAATCCAGATTTTTCTCTCGACGTCGAAACGGTTGAAGTCCTCGTAGTGCTTGACGATGTGCTCGTGTCGGACATTCCAGATGGCCTCTCCGATCACGGCTGGTTTCTCGTCTTTGAACGCAACAACATCGGGCTTCACATCGGTCCCGAGTATCGGTGTATATCGCTTGACGAAATACTGATTGTTCTCGTCATTCCTGAGCGAGCGGGCGAGCGCCTCGACCATCACCTTGTGGTAGGTCTTCTCATTTACATCGCCCTGATCCTCGCCGTACGCGACACGTGCGCCACACGCACGCTGGCCGTCCTCACTGACAGTGTAGTAGACACGGAGATTCTCGGTTGTCTTCTCAAGATAGCCGAGGTCAATGAGGGAGTCGATGTCCACATCAGGGAACTGACTCTTTATCCGTTCCATCGTCTCAAGGATGTCGAACTTTGAGTGAGTACCGTTGACCGTCGCGACGATAGCTGCAAGGAATTGCCGCTCCTGAACTGTCAGGTTCTCGTCTATCCCCGAATTAGTGTCTTCATCCAGGTCATCGTTAGAGTCTGCACTCTCTGTCTCCGGGGACGTGGTGGAGGTGCCTCTTGCTCCATCTGTGCGAGTCGATTTGTCCTCTCCTCCATCAGGTGATCCGCCGGTACCAGCGGGATTCGAGTCAGCTGGATCAGTCCCATCGTAGAGGAAAGTATCGACTCGATCTTTCAGACCGCTTACCGAACCTTGATCCGTCCCTTCAGCGTCAGAATCGGCCGGCGTGGAGGCGCTATCCTCGGACCTGGAGCCACGCGACCCGAGGTCGTCCACGAGGTCATCTTCAGGGCGGGCGAACCCACCCGAAGTACTGGGTCCAGAGCCTCCGTTCGAGGATGCGGATGTTGGCTTTGTTGAGCCGAGTTCGGTCATTGGTTCGCGGCTGATCTCCCACGTATCATCTTCGTTGTCGTCTCCGTCTTCAGTACCAGCCGAACCGTCAAGCTCTCCAGTCTGGTCAGCGGTATCGTTCCTCCGGCCCTTCTCGACAGATGCCGAGAGCTGTTCTGCGGATGCGTTGGTGTTGCTTCCAGGTAGGAGGCAGTAGTCGTCTCGCGTTTGTCGTGTCTTCTTCGCGTCGATCTCGCCGAAGGTATCACCATACGGAGATACCGAATCCTCGCTCACCGGTTTGTCTGAATCACTGTGCCCAGCGGGGATGCCAACGGGAAGGAGCGTGACAAGCTCAGGGATGTCCGTCATGAAGCCCGTGTCGGGGAGCTGGGCGACCCATTCCCCACGCGGGAGCGACGTGATCCGGTTGACAAGTTCCTCGTCCTCGATCCCTTCGTGGAACAGTGTCATCACGAGTTCGTCGTCGACGGCGAGTTTGCCGATGAGCTTCGTGTTGATGTTCCGTAGGGTCTCTTTGTAGGATGAGACATCGAGCGCGTCGGTTTTCACCTGCTCGGCGAAGTGCACGATCACTTCAAGTGCGAGGCTGAACTCACGGCCGTCGGGGATCATATCGTCGCGAACGAGTTCGGATTGGAGCAGCGGCGCGGCCTCGTCGATAATCAGGTTGATGACGTAGCCATCACTGACGGGCGGCGTCTTCCCAATGCGATGTCGGAGACGAGCCCCGGACCAGATGTAATCGAGCATCAGGAAGGTGAAGAGGTTGCTCGAGGCAGGCCGGAGGTCGCCGGTATCGATGAGGACGACACGCTTGCTCGCGAGGATGTCCTGAATGTCGAACATCGGCGACTGGTGGGCGTAGTGTCCGTTTTCGTCGTCCCATTCGGGAACGAAGTTGAGGATCTGCCAGATGAAAGAGCGCTCGGCGAGTTTGGTGATTCGGTTCATCACCGCATCGATTGAAGTCATGAACCGCTGACGGTCGGCGTCGACGTGACGCTGAAGGGTTCGCCGAAGCGTCTCATCGCTCACGGGCGGGAGCTTGCCTGCTTCTCGAGTCATCTCGTCCATGCTCCCCAGTTTTTGCATATCCATCGCAACCGTGAGGAGGTCGCTGATGGGCCACGCGTCCCGACCGTGGACAGGGTCGAACATCGCCTTGATGAGACTGTTGAGGATTTCTTGTGCGACGAACGCCTGGTCAGTCATCTCCCGGCCGAGGACGTACACGAGCAATTCGTTGTAGCGGTCGATTTTTTCCTGTACTGCGACCGTTCGACTGACGCCTGCGGCGAGTTGCGGACGGATATCGAAGTAAGGGAAGGCGAGGACTTCGTCGTTCGGTCCCGGGACCGGGATGTGGAGGACGTCGTCGAGGTTCCCGAACTTCTTGAAGTGAGCGCGCTTGTATTGCTCGGCCATCGAGCCACCCTTCTTGTCGAAGACGAAGATGGGGCCGTCGAACGACTCGTAGGCACTGAGAGCGTCATTGATCATCGCGGTGGTCTTGCCGCCACCCGTTGTGGCCGCTCGTAGCACGTGGTGGGTGAGCTGCTCGGCGGAGAGTTCAATCGGGATGTCCGGTCGATTCTCGACGGCAGTCTCGGCGTAACCGATGTGCATCCCATGATTGTACTGAGAGAGGAGGTCTTCGTCTGTCGCGGTCAACGGTGACCGAGCGTCGGGCGACCCACCGGATGATCCTCGACTCGCACGGGGGAGCGCGTCCGTGTGGGGCACGACGACGAAGTTCGCGAGTTCGTCGGGAGACACACAGAGGATTGGATCGCCCTTGCTGAAGCGGCCAGAGAGCCCACTCGTGGTCGCGAGACGCGCGTGGCAGAGGGCAGCGAATTCTTTGTCGCTGATACCGATGAGGTCACCCTCAATACCGTAGTAGGGTCCCGACAGCGAGGTGAAAGCGTTCGAGATGCTCTGTATGGTCTGTTCGTTGCACGCGGCGCGGAGTGTGAGATCGAACGTCGTCGTCGGTTGTTTGTGGTCGATCTGAGCCATCCGCGATCCGGTGATCTTGTTGCTGTCCCCTGAGCTAACTGTCCCACCGACCTGTTCGGAGATATCACCCCGGTGGATGTTGCGGCGTTCCTGTTCTGAAGTGCCGAACATCTGCCGAGCGAACTCGTTTTTAAAGGCACTGAATGTCCCGTGGTTGCCCATCTTGAGATTGCGCTTGTGGACTTCGGCTTCGCTCGTCCAGTCTGGACGGGGTTTGAATACAGCCTGGAACATGAACGGGTCGTCGGAGTGTACAGCTTGTTCGAGGAGAACACTGAGAGGTGAGCGATACTGGTCGTCGTTGTCCGTCGCGATGTCGCTGAATGGCCGTAGGAGCGTCATCCAGTCGTTCTTCTTCGAGGAAATACCTTTCCAGCGAACCAGCGAGGGACGCCTTTCCTCAGGGACCTCCTCGGGACGGAGTGGGACCCCCTTCTTGAGGAGTTGCTGTTCGGCTTCTTCTGGAGAGATACCGTCACCATCGCTGATATCGTGTTCCTCAAACACAGAGGGGTCCTCAAACCCACTGAGGCGCTCGAGGTCACCAATATCTTCGAGGGTGGCGATGCGTCGACCGCCAACCTGTGCGTTGCCGTTGCTACTGGCGAAGGCGGCGACCGGGTTGAACGGAACGATCTCGAACTCAAAGGACTCGGGGTACATTGCGGCGACGTTTGCAGCGAGCGTTTTGAACGCCGTCGCGTCGTAGGGCGTCACCGAGAGGTAGAAATCGAAGCGTTTGGTATTTCGCGGCTTGTGCACGACGAACTCGAAGGTCTTCTTCGTGTCTTTGAGTCCGAGCCGACCGGCAAGATTGAACCGTTTGTTGTCGGTCACTCCGGCGCGGTAGAGGCCAAACAGTCCGGCGATGATATTGCCAGGAGTGACCTGCTCACGGGCGGGCGAAATGTGGATGTACGGGCGGGCTTCGATGGCATCACCGAGTTTCTTACCCGGTCCTGACCCAGCTTCGACGTCCTTGTAGGCGGCGAGACGGTCCTCGCGCTCACCATCGGTAGCATTGCTGTCGGTGGTCCCGGGCGTCTCGACTCGGTCGAGATCAGTCGGTTCCGTACGACTTTCTGAGGAGACGTCTTCGTAGCCACTGGAAGACTGATTTTCGGTCATGTCTGCACCAGACTCCGTCTCCTCAGCAGTTGTCGAGTCGGCGGCCTCGGCTAGCCAGTTCTGATCCTGATCGTGTCCCGTCGAACTCGATTCGGAAGTATTTCCAAAGACTTCCGAGAGGTCGATACCTCTCTGCTCGAAGACGCTCTCAGGCTGGAGGTCCTCCCGGCATTCGGTCTCGGTTTCAGTATTGGTTCCGTTCTCCTGGGCATCCGTCTCCCGGTCAGAGGGTGGTGGAGTCATCGCGCCACCGTCGCGGGTGGGCGCAACCACGCCCCGCGTAGCTGCGTAGTCTGGAGCATCCCATCGACGGGGCCAATTTGATTGCTGTAGGTGTCGTTGGTCATTATCGTGAGCCGCGTGTGAGCGTCCCTTTTGAGGACGCCGGAATTTCAGTTCGCCCGGAAGCTGCCGCTGACGGGCGGTGAAATAAACCCTCCCTGAAGGAGCCTGATAGGTGAGTCAGGCAAGGGTAGGGGGTGATAGGGCGTAGTTCGTATCCGTTCGCGACGGATTACGGGGTGGCGATGTACTCCAGGACGGCCACGAAGATCGTGACGCCGAAGTAGAACACCGTCATGCTGGCTCCGCCGATCATGAGCCACATCCCGTTCTCTGCGCGGTCGGAGTTCTTTCGAGCGGTGAACCAGACGATCGCCCCCAGCGCAAGGCCGACGAGACCGGCATACTTCAGGACGAGCAACACAGTGTCGTAGAGGTTGGTCATGACCGCCTCGAAGTCAGCGGGCTGTGCCGCAACCGGCTGGACGAAGACAGCAAGCGCAATGAGCGCCATGAAGATAGTCAGTCGGTGCTTGTTCAGGTGTTTCCGTGCAGGGAGGGATTTCATTTGTTACCTCGAACACAGGTACGCGAGATTCTGAGATAAAGAGGTCCAACTCACATTGAATGTGGTAATGTGGTGGGTATAGAAATGTGGTCGGTGGAAGCACCGATATTCATTACCTAATCGGTAGGGGGCGCTTGGTTTTGGAAGAGTCACAATGGTACGCGGGATTGCGGGGAGCTTCGCAGATACGCGGGATTTCGGGTGGTTACCACTTAGTTTATCTATAAGTGTATCATACAGACGTGTGGACAAGGGAATACCCTCCTCGTGAACCTCGTCCACTAGGTGATAGAAGTGTCTAGCAACAACATCTCAACGACGGGTCCTGATTCCGACTGCGACGAACCCCAGACGACGATCAACGTCTGTCTGCACAGGGAGACGCATGCGCGGCTGACCGCGTATAAGAACTTCAACCCACTTGCGAGCAAGACGTTCGACGAGGCGATCAATGAGGCGCTCGATGCCATCAGCTTCCCCGAAGCCGATGCCTTCGAGAACCCGACCTTCCCAGCACTCTCATACACGGGGGATGGAGAGCTCTCGATCCCTACTGATGAGTAGACTAGCTGCCTGATCGGGGGAATTCACCGCATTTTTCACGTGTTTCGAGTTGCGTTCGCCATGTCGATGTAGATTTGCCAGGATTGGTCACAAGGAGACAAGATTCCGATTGGTTGGCCTACGCAAGGGTGTTAAAGAACTATTCACAAGGAGATTGTTTGCGCCGTAGAACTGTTTGAACACACCGGTAAGTAGACCTGCGAACTGAGTAGAGCGAATGCTCTTGTGTGGTCGTCTCCTTGGCACGATCCGATGACAAAACTCGCATTCGTTTGTGTTGGCAACGCTGGTCGAAGTCAGATGGCGACCGCCTTCGCCGAACGGGAGCGCGACCGGCGGGGCCTCGACATCGAGATCATCACCGGTGGCGTTGACCCCGCTGACAGCGTCCACGAGGAAGTCATTGAAGCGATGCAAGAGGTCGGTATCGATATCAGTGACCGGACGACCCGTGAAATCACCCCCGAGGATATCGAGGACGTGGATCACGTCGTCACAATGGGCTGTTCAGTCGAACAGTTCCGTCCTGATGATTGGAGCGGTGACAGTACCATATGGGAATTATCGTCGTCCGAGACCCGCGACCAGCGGGACGAACTCAATCGACGCGTCAAGCAGTTCTTCGACGATCTTCAACAGCGCGATCAGGTATAGAAACGAGCCGGTACGACCGAGGTGCCAACCTACTTCTATCCCGCTTAGCTACGAGAGTATGTGCGGAGTGTATTCGCCGCCCGCGAGGAAGCCGACCTCGACTTTGCCTGGCACGAGGTGACAGGCGCGATCGGCGATTCGGTGACAGTCCTGCCGATCGTGGTCACAGTCGCAGTCTTGACTGACCTTTCGCTGACAGTGATGCTCATCTGGTTCGGCGTCTTCCAGGTCGTGTGGGGACTGTACTACGGCGTTCCCATCTCTATCGAGCCGATGAAGGCGCTGGCTGCACTGGTCATCGCGGGGTCGATTACAACCAGTGAACTCCTACTCGGTGGCCTGCTGGTGAGTGGTGTCCTGCTTGTCATCGGCCAAACCGATTCGCTGGATCACTTTGATCAGTACATCGACGATTCCGTAGTCCGGGGTATCCAATTCGGGGTCGCACTCGTATTACTGGAGACAGGCGGTCGTCTCGGATTAGCTGACCCCGAGTTGGCGGGTCTCGCTGGCGGTGTGGCCCTGTTGTTGATTGCGGCTGGATACTGGAACCTGAGTGCGCTCGTCGTTCTGGTCCTCGGTGGCGGGATCGCTATCCTCCAGACGGGACTCCCCTCACCCGCGCTCCCGCCAGTTGAGAGTCTTCAGCAGATACATTCGCTCACGTTCACGCTCGGGGCGGTCGAAGGGGCAGTTGGTCAACTGGCGATGACAGTCGGCAACGCGGCTTTAGCGGCCTCCGTCCTGCTTGATGACTATTTCGACCGCGAGATTTCTCCTGATGAGCTCTCGACGAGTATGGGGCTGATGAATCTGGTGGCGATCCCCTTCGGCGCGTTGCCGATGTGTCACGGGAGCGGTGGTATCGCCGGAAAATACGCCTTCGGCGCACGAACGGCAGGGGCGAACATCATTCTCGGCGTCGGCTACATCGGGGTCGCTCTGTTGGCTGTCGGGTTGGTCGCCGTCTACCCGACTGCGATGCTCGGGGTCATCTTGGCGCTGATCGCTCTCCAGCTCGGGTGGACGAGTATCCGCCAGACCAAAGGCTCTCTTCTAGTCGTCGGTATCGGCGTTATCGGTCTTGTCGGCAACCTTGCAGTCGCATTCATCGTCGGTGTCAGTATCTCACTGGCTGCTGCCCGTTGGAGCGATTATTCTACTGATCTATCTGATCTCGGGAGATAACATTCTGATAGGTTCCTGCTCTCGACCGAATGGTTCAGAAGTCAGGGAACGGGGGTTTGTGAGCCATTGAATGCAACTCTCCAACGCAACAAGGGGACCGTCATCCGACCCATCTCTGGTGCGTAGGAGCGGTCCCTCGCATTCGGAACCGAGCGCTCTTTCAGCTCAAGAACTGCTGTGGTGGTGGACGGATGCGTGGAGGGGAACAGCAGTGGTAGTCTTGGTAGGTAGACTTGTTCAGGGAGTACTCGGCCTGCGGTATACCTCGCCAGCAACCGCATCGAGGCCGTATTTGTCGTCGGCGATATCTACGAAGGTTGACCCGGGATCGTTGCGGACTCGCGGTGGGCCCCACTCGATATTCACGGTGTCGCCGACATCGATGTTCTGCTCGATAGTCCACTGATAAGGGACTTCAAGGACGTACTTCCCGTACCCCTGGTATTCTGTGTAGGGTTCGCCGTCAGGTTCAATTTCAGCGTGATGGATGGCCGTGATCGTCCCATCGGCCTCGATGAATATGATATCGATGGGGAAGTCCATATCTCGCATTACGTAGGCGCGTTCTTTCTCCTCATCGTGGAGGAAGAACATCCCGTGGCCGGGTTCAAGCGACTCGGTATCTGAGAGGCCGACATAGAGTTCGCGCCACGTTGCGGCAACAGGGCCTTCGACGGATTCGAGGTAGTCACCGTTTTCATCGTAGATGGTCGCGGTCGCGTAGTTCGGCGACGTGAGATCCGAGTACATCGTGAACCCCACCCAACCGACCATCGGCGCGAAGACGAGGATCAGGACAGCGATGACTCGCCGATTCGTAACCCGATCGACGATTCGACGGGCGACTGTGTCCTCGGGAAATACCGGCAGGTCGGTCGGATCGATTTCGGCCTCATCTCCCACCTTGTGCCCCGGTCGGTGCTGGTCGCGGCGGCCGGTGTCAGTATTTATCCTGTTTTCTGTAGATTTCGTTTCCTTCTGAGGTTCTGAGGTCATTGGTATGTTGTATTAGAGGAGAATCCAGGCGAGCGTGCTGAACACGTTCCCGCCGATGCTTGCTCCGATGAGGGTGAGTCCGATAACGATACCTCGCCGACCTCGTGCGTCGGCGAGTGAGTCCCGGTTTCCGAATGCCCACCACGTCACCCCGATGATGAAGATGGTGAGGCCGAATGCTTCGAGGGCGATGCTGAGAGCGGCCGCGAGGTCTGTGAACGAGGTCGCTTCCGATCCTGAGATAGCGCCGTAAGGCCAGCCAGTGGGGAGGAATTGTGTCCCCAAGATGAACACGAGGACGTCGTAGATGACATCCAGGGCGACAATTGCCACGAAGCCACTTGCGCCACCGACAGCCATTCCCCTGTAGCGGGCCATCGACCGGGGATCTCTCGAGCTGTAAAACCACCCGATGATTCCGATTACGAGTGCGATGAGCAGCCCGTAGCGACCAATTATTTCTGCGAGTTGGTAGATGCGGAGGAAGGGCTCGACGAAGCCGCTAACACTGCTCATGCTTTCTTTCCCCCTCCGCGTTTGGTCGTGCGGCGGCGCATCCGCACGTACCAAAACGCGAATAGGCCCAGTGCGATCCACTCGACGAAGATCAGGGTGTTGTTGATTGCCCCTGAGATGTACTCGCCAATCGTGCCGACGGCTGTGAAGGTGATATCACCCGGCGGAACGAGATACAGGATGTTGTCACCCTTGTAGTAGGGGTCCCTCGGACCAGTATCCCACACGTCTCCTTCATACCGGGCGCGAAGAGACACGCCGTCCCATGTGATCGCAGCACGCCCCCGAGAATTGGTGGTGACAGTCCAAGCGGTCCCGTCGATTTGCCTGACGGTGATGGTCTTCCCAGAGACGGCGTTACCGCTCTCGTCGGTCAGGATGAGAGTCCCTTCGTGTCCAGTTCCCGTGGATGAAGCGGTGACATCGATTACCCGAAGGACTGTGGGAGTGTACGGTTTGGTGGAAACAGTGAGTCGGTTGATATTCCCGCCGAAGGGAGTGTCAGCGGTCGCGGTAGCTGTCTCACCAGTAGCGAGGTCATCCGAGTTCACGGCGACGACGTACTGCCCATAGAGCTCGGACGGGGCGTCGTTATCGAGGTCGTTGACACCTGGAGGTAACGGTGCGCCGCCAGGTTGAGCAACGATCTGCGAAGCGACTGGTTCGAGGTAGCCCCACCGTTGAGTTCTGATATCGTCCTGTCTGCGCGGGAACTCCATCGACACGTTGGCGACGCTGGTCTGGTAATGATAGATAGCTGGCCAGCGGTCGTTATGAGTGTGGGTTGCAGGATACGTGAGCGTATCATCCCCATCTTTGACCAACACCCCGTCGTTCCGTGAGACTCCATAGAATCTCCACGGAGAGTCGATCTCGACGACTTTCCCGTCGATCTCAACCTGGATTTCTTTCCACGGGTCTTGAGTGAGGTCTTGGTTGCCCCCCCACGAGACCAGGAGCCTGTCGTCCCCTTCACCGTCAATATGCGTAACGTGAATCCTGAGATCGGGGGAGTTCCAGTCGGTAATCGTCACGGGCACACTGTACTGCGTCGTGTGCGTGTATGTTCGATTTCTGGAACGGGTATATTCATTGCACCGCGAGCTCCTTACCCCCCAGCGAGTCTCAATCGAAGTGTTAATTTCAAGGGTGGCAGTGAGATTGTATTCGCCTCGGTCGTATTCGAGGGGTCTGCTGGTGTTTTTATCGATGGCGATCCAGGTGGTGTCTCCAAATTTCGCCCACTCTGTTTCGCCGCTGATCGCGGGGGAATCGAGTCGGAGAGAAGTCACATTGGCGTATGTGTAGTTGAGTTCGTACTCAACCCACTTCGTGCGGTCGTGGTAGTGATAGTGAGTGTAGTTGTGTATGTGCGTCGTATTGTCGTCGTGTTCATGCGGCCACGTGTGGATATGCTCGATCCGGCACTGGTCCTCAAAGCTGTAATCCGGAGGAACGACTACTCGGTGATCGAAGGGGACATAGGCTCCCCGGGTCGGACTCCCGGCCAGGACGTAGCTATCGCGATACCAAACGCCGCCGAAGAGGTGGTTGATACCGACCCACGAATCTCGAACCACATCGAAGTCTGACTGCCATTTTCGAGACATACTGGCCCCATTGCTTGTCGGATAGAGTTCTCTACCCCCCATCGTCGGAATGGCGACTCGGTCAGGGTCTTGAGCGTAGCGCGAGTACTGGCTCGCTGCATGGAGGTTTCTGGCGTACGTATTAGAGTAGCGTGCGTTGTGGACCAATGCGTCCTCGGGGTTGGCGACGTAGTGCACCTCTCTCCCCGGGTCCCACCTGACCTCCGCGTTGTAAACGGGCCGCCACTCACCGCCGTATGGACTAGTGACACGAACGTACCATTTCCCATCGGTACTCGTCGGGCCGTCGTAGGTGGTTAGCCCGTGTGCAAGGAGAAACTCCGTCTCCTGGTAGGAGTAAATATCAGCATAGCGAGTCCATCTGTCTTGAAACGGTATAGCCTCGAAGTCGCTGACTTCTTTGACGTAGACGTCCTGTGTCGCGGCATATCGAAGCGTCTGTGAGGGCGATTGCGTATCGCTCTTGAGTTCGGTTGGACCAAGGGGATAGTCACTCTGGAAGTACCCCCCGTAGGAGATCTCGTCGGGAGAGATATCCTCATCGTTGTTCGCAAGGACACGGTAAGTGTCAGCGTACCCTTGATTGACGCCAGGGGAAGGAGAAGGGATTACAGTGAGTGGTCCCAGCCCAGCGCCGGCGACACCGCTAACTGGTGCGAGTAGGAGGACGACTGCGAGAGTCAACTTGATGGACATGTGAACGCGCTGTGAGACCGGTCCCGTGCTGTGGCCGGCGACGAACCCGACTCCGAGTAGAGTTCGAAGTTGGGGGAGACGGGGATATCGCTGCGAGAGCCCGATTCTGAGAGCCCAAGCAGCAGATTTGATCCGCCCTCCCGGCGTCGTGTCTGCTTGGTGTGTCCCGGTTGAGGGGCAGTTGTTTTCTCCCCCTCGGGAATCAGCCTGAGAGGACATAGTCAATCAGACGGATGAAGACCGGGAAGGCGAAGCCGATGATCGCGAGGACAACTCCGGTCGTTGCCATCATGAATCCGCGTCGCCGGTTGTTCAGCGAGGGACTGACGAAGTACGCGATGATCCCAATAATCATCGTGATGAGCCCGCTCCATTTGATGAAGGTTCCGACCCATCCCGGGAGATCGACCGCGTCTTTCAGGTCGTCGATGAGCGTACTGAGATCAGTCGACTGGAGAGGGATGAACGAATCCCGCGATGCCTCTAAGACCGAGAGGAAATAGCCGTTTGAATAGAGTGCCTGCGCACTCGCGAGCGCCCGCACAAGGCCGTTACCGACGCCGGTGCCTCCAAGCGGGTGAAGCGGTCCCGCAGCTACTCGAAGCGACGGAGCGACCGATGAGGCCACGTCGACGGCGGTACTGGTCGTTGAGAGATGCCCTGCGAGGATGAGCCATTGGCTGGCAACCCCGAAGGCTTCTGGTTGGAGTGCTAACATGGGAGGGTGCTCTCTTCACCCACCGTCTGATGTATCGACGGTGATGTGTGGTGCAGTACGAAAAGCTATCAGCGGCTAAATAATCTGCTCGCCCACATCGAATGTAGCACCACACCGCCCACATTTCTACAGAAAATGTAGCCGTGATAACTGCTTAAGGACGACCGTCTTATGGAGTCTTGATGGAAATTCCCGGGTATTACCAGGCGGTCGCTCTCGACCGGAGCGGCAGCTTGCTCTCTCAGTACGGACAGGAGTCTTCTGGGCGTATCGACACGTCCAGCGAGGCCCGCAACTCTCTGAAGAGCGCTATCCGGGACTCTGTCCACAATCCAATCAAAGAGAGCACCCTCCTATGCCCGAAATTCAAGTAGATTGGCACTCTCAAGAGGAGGCCGACCGCCTTCGCGATCTCCGTGACCGGCACGGGATGGTGTGGCGGGGCGTCCTGCTCGAAGGGGCCAAGCATGCAGAAAGTATAGACTTGCTCAAGGCGCTCACAGAGCTCCACCCTGCACTCGTCACCACGCTTCCTGACCGGAGTCAGTCAGAACACAGGGATCTAAACCGGTCAGACATCGCTGAAGAAGTGCAAGAACAGGTCCACGAGCAACAACGCATCCGAGGGACGACCGAGGTCCCTCCCTCTGCGTTCGACGAGGATGGTAACGCTGACGCACAGCGACAGCCTGAGAGCGAGAGCGCCTGCCTGCCCTCGTCTGCCCGTGATGCTGAACGGCCGCCACAGTTCGACGTCGACCGGACGCGTGCCTATGAACAATGGGACGTGGAGGAAGCGCGAGCTATCGAAGAGGGCGAGTTGGTCCACCAACATTCGCCACACGACGACGTTCGGGAGGTCCTCCGAGACGAAGGACTCGATGGAGACCACCACCCGGACGATGACGCACTCGACGAGTGGGACGGTCACGACGACTACTTCTACAATTATGGAGGCGACTACTGATGACCGAGAGCACTCGCATCAGGATCACTTCCGAAGAGGAGTACGAATGGCTCAATTCGGTTCGTCAGGAGTACGGACTCACCTGGCGAGGGATGATGCTAAAAGCCGAGCAGCGGTTGCTCGCTTCCGAAGGACACTGGCCGAAAGAATTCCAGACTCCGGAGCCTCTGCGTGCTGGCAACAGCGTCAATCCTGACGATACTACTGGAACGGATGGCCGTCCCCCATCGGAGACTGACGAGGTGGTTGGATGAGTAGAGACATCCCGATGGCGTCGCATCTGCTCTCCTCGAAGGTCTTCGGGGTTTCAGCTCGAAAGCTAGCTGAATCAGTTGGTCCGCCGCTGATCGTCCCGATCATCCTCTATGCGATTGGACTTCCACTTCTAGTCACGGCACCGTTCGTCGTTATCGGGGCTGTCGTCGGGATCACGATTTACAAGCGGACGCCGGAAGGTCAGCGCCCGCTTCGATATGCAGCAGCGATGGCCCGGCACCTACGTGGACGAACGGAATACCTCTGGAAGCCCACCGAGGCTGATGAATTCGATATTGCGTATCGTGAGCCGTTCGAGGGCTGGATTACTGGCCGCCCCGAGGCGGAAGAGAGTGGCGAAGTGGATACTGTGGACGGAGAATCGACTGCGGATACTGAAACGGAAACAGAAACGGATGCACACGTGGCTGCTGGCTCCGTCTCGGACTGGCCGGTTTCGACGATAACTCCTGGAGAGATACATGACTGAGTACGATCACGCCGGCTCGACGCTGGATCTCATGGACTTCAAGAATGTCCGTGATGGCGGCGTCGTGGAAACGCCCACGACCTATGCGATGGTCATGAAGGTGGAGCCCCGCGAGTGGCTCATTCTCTCGGAAGAACAGCGAGAGAGTATCTACCTGTCGTTCTTGACGTTCCTGCGCGGACTGCAATTCCCGACACAGATCCTCTCGATGACGACTGCGTACGACCCCGAGACATACCTAGAGCGATTCGAAAACCCCGACCGTCCGCTCATCGGGGCGGTGGAGGACGATACCAGCTCAGACAGTAAACTAGACGAGTCGCCGTTGATGGACTACGGGCGCCAATATCACGCCGAGTGGCTCCGAAACGTCGTCGATGTAGCGGAGATTCGTGATCGTGAGTTCTTCGTGGCGGTCTCGGTCGCCAAGGACGAAGAGGCCGATGATGGGGTCATAGCCCAGCTCCGTGAATTCCTGCCCGGTGGGAACGACATCGAGACGGACGGTGAAACGGAAGCGGCCTGCATCGAGGAAGTGAAAGCACGCGCACAGCGAGTGGCCTCGAAGCTCCCACAAACGCAGGTGAAGACCGAGATTCTCGATACGCGACCGGCCGTCCTCGAAGTCCTCTACGAAGTGTACCACAGCGAGAAGCCACCGATTTCGTTCACGCAGGGCAACTACACGCGCCCCGATGAACACGCTCAGGATGTCGCTGACGCGGACTACGACGTCGCGATGGCGGCACAGGCTGAGTTGAACGAGGATGGTGACTACGAATACGACCGAATCTCCGACGAGCATCCCGAGATCGAGATTGAATCCGACGCCGAGCCACTCTCGCCTGTCGGCGATGGCGGATATGCACACCCGGACCTGATCGACCGAGTGTCGAGCTCGCGCGTTCTCCGGTGGTATGCACGGAACATCGGGCCGGTGGGACACGGTTCCCGTCCGGTCGTTCCGCGAGCGATCTACGCAGGAGTCTTCGTCGGTCTGCTGAGTTTCCTGCTCGGGGCGGGTGCGCTCGGCGGCTTCGTGTGGTCAATGGAGGTTCCCAACCGTGGCTCGGACATCTACTGGCTGGCTCGAACAGCGTCGTTCGCGACCGGCGCGGTGAGCCTTCCCGCCTTCCTGTTGAGTCTCGTCGTTCTGTTCCCATCGGGGAGGAAGACAAAGGGCCTTTCACTAGTCGGCCTTGGCGTAGTTGGCTACGCGGTCAGCTTGTTCCTCGAAGCGTATCCCGTCGAATGGGACTCGAACGCGGCTGTGACTACGTTTACAGTTGAAGTCTACGCAGCAGGACTAGCCGCGGTACTCCTCTGCGTCGTTCTTGCGGTACGTTCCCGACAGAGGGTAGACCTCTCGAACATCGTCACAACGCCCGTCGCAGATGGCGGTGCGTTAGAAGATAGTGCCGGAGTCGATGTTGATCCCCTCTCCCACGAGGAACGTGCAGAGGTAGCCACAGACGACGCTACTGCAGTCGACCCCGAATCAGATTCCGAGTCAGATGTTGACTCCGAGTCGGAGAGAGACATCGATACGACCGAGAGAGAGGGCCCCGAGCGCGAAGAAGATACGAACGGTGACGCGGTTGTTGACGACTCGCTCACGTCGGCAGACGCGGAAGCGAACGCGACGACAGCGGATGAGCAAACTGAGGCAGACCGATGAACCCTATACACAGACTTCTCGGGCGGGATTCCTCCGAGGAAGACGAAACTGAACGCATCCCGATTGACGACCTCTCCGGTGAGGAGACGCAGCTCGCGCTCGAGTACCTCGACCTGCTCGACCGGGACGCAACCCGGAAGAACATCGAGTGGGCAGCCTACCAGCTGCAGGCTGACGAGCTCCCGCTGGTTTCAGCTATCGAGTCGCTCGATGAACGTGAGACACTCGACAAAAAGCTCGTCGCACCACGCGCAATGGAGCGCCACCCTGAGTTCCAGGTTCGTGATGAGAAAGTGAGCCAGATTCTGACCGTCACGGGGTTCCCCCGGAAGGTCAATCTCGGGTGGCTCGTGCCGCTGACGATTGCGGATGTCAACCTTCGCCTGTCGTTCCATATCACGCCGCGAGACCCCTCGAAGACCCGCAGGCAACTCCAGCGGCGCTACACCCAGGCGACGACGTCGTTGGCGCTCAAGAACCGAAAGGGCCGAACGGACACCCACCAGGACGAACTTGAGCGCGAGGACCTCCTGCGAATCCTTGAAGACGTGGTCCGAGGGACGACCAAGGTCTACGACATTGCGATCTATCTGGAGTTAGTCGCAGACTCCCACGAAGAACTCGAGGAGATGCGCGAACGCGTCGACACGATCCTCGCCGAGCAGGACGTCGACACGACGGTCCTTCGCCACCAGCAAATCGAGGGCAACGGGACGATTGTCCCGCTCGCGACGGACACCATCAAGAACGTCCACCCGATTCAGTTGGAGGCACTGGCAACGTTGTTCAACCTCGTCGAGCCGCCGATCTACGATGAAGACGGTATCATGATGGGCTTCGACGACACGAGTCGCCCGGTCATTATCGACCGCTACGCACACTCTGGGTTCGGGATGGTCATCTCGGGCAAGACCGGGTCGGGGAAGTCCTACGCTCGAAAACTCGAGATTTACCGCCGCCTGCTGGCCGATCCGACGGTCCAGTGTGTACTGTTCGATCCAGCAGGCGACGACTACCCGTTCTTCGCAGAGAAACTGGGCGGCGAAGTCATCCGCTTCGGCGGCGCTCAGAAGGTGAATCCGATGGACATCGAGCCTCCGTCAGGAGACCTTGGATCGGCCGAGGACACCTACCCCCTCACGGTTCGCTCGGTCGTCGAGATGCTGAACACGCTCTACGAAGACCGTGGTGGTCTCCCCGCTGCTGAAGAAGGGATGGCAATTCAGGCGGTTCACTACGCGTATCTCTCGAAGGGGATTGTCCTCGGCGAGTACGATACGTACGCGAATGAATCACCGATCATCGACGACCTCATTCGGGGCGTCCAGATCATCACCCAGGGTGGCTACCAAGCGGCTCTCGAAGCGGGCCTCGTCGACGAAGCGGAGTTTGAGCACTTCTGTGAGATGGGCGTGCTCTCTGCGGACGGCGAACCCATCACGGACGCTGGGATCTCCGTCCCGACGGCAGTGTTCACCCCCACGGAGAAGCACCAAGAGGTTGCGAAGTCACTCGAACCGAAGTTCGAGTCGTTCAAGCCGGGTGGTATCAACCACAATCTGAACGGAAAGACGAACCTCGAACTGAACTCGCGACTCGTCGTGATGGACATGAGTTCCTTCGCGGACACCGGCGAGATGCCGCTCATCCTTCACGCGATGTTGCAGTGGGCGTACCTCGAGGCCAAACGGTCACCGAACCGCTTCGATGTGACGTTCGACGAGGCTCACTACCTCCTGGGACGGGAGTCCACTCGTGATCTCATCAACCTCTTCATCCGTCACGCGAGACACTACGATGCCGGGCTGACGCTAATGAGTCAGACGGCCCACGAGTTCCTGCGGACAGAGGAGCGACGGGAGATTTACGAAAACTGTGACATCAAGATGCTGTTCTATGCACAGTCCGTCTCTGACGCGACGAAAGAGTACTTCGACCTCTCACCGGCTGAAGTGAAGTACTTGCAGTCGGCCCCACGTGGACAGGAATCGGGATACTCCGGGTGCCTGTTGTCCACGACGAAGCACGGCCGCCGTCGTCTCGAGGTTCACTCCGGAGAATTCGAGCACTACATGATCGACAACAACCTCGACCCGTGGACCTACATCGAGGAACGAGAGGGGATGCGTCGGCCGGATGATGTCGCGACTGCTGAGTCCGAATTGGACCTGACAGATATGCCCGACATCACGAACCGCGAGCTGGACATGCAACTCTCCAGTGAATTCGCTAAAGACCGGGCCGCATCAGAGCCGTCGCCGGGGCCGGATTCCTCCGGCGGATCTGCGTCGGACATCCCGGCATCTGGAGACCGCTAATGGACCTCACGCCGTTGGTTCTGCTTACGCCGCAGTTCGCCCAGACACCGCTGCAGGTTGGTCTGGCTGAGTCGGCCGTGGAAGCATTCTGGGGTTGGCTCGTCGATACGCTCATCGCGGTCGCGACAGAGGCGTCGACAGCGCTCACGGACGAGCTTATCAAGGGGATGCTGAAGGTCCCGAACCCGTACGGGTCTACGGCAGCAGATGATGCGTGGACCGGGATATTCGAGATTTCGCTAGTCTTGCTCCCGATCATGATTGCGCTGGCACTCATCGCGTGGCCGTTTAGTGAAGACCGCGAGTCCGGCTTAATGGAACTCGTCGTACGAACGGTGATGGTCTTGTTGTTTATCGGGATCTCCCAGCCTGCTTGGGGCTTTGCGATTGACGCAACGAACGCCGTTACAGTGGCGATTCTGGACCTCGACCCCGATCCGGGTGTGGCGAACTACGGCTACGGAAGCGGGCTCGTGGGCGCACCCACGACCTTCAGCACCTGGGTATTGAAATTCATCGTCTCGATACTCTCTGCGATTCTCGCAGTGCTATCACTACTATTGGTGATGTTCTTCCTGCTGGTGCGCTGGTTCATGGTCTGGATGGCCTACATCGGGACGCCGTTCTTCGCGGTCACCTGGTTCGTGGGTACCGGCCCCTTCAAATCGGTGGGGAGCGTCGGCGCGACGTACCTGCGGATGGGCGTCTTCGCACTGTTAGGCGGTCCCATTGTCGCGATCATTGTGTTGGCTTTCCAGGTCATCGAACACGGTGGCATCCTCCAAGCGACCGGCGGGAGTGGCGGTGACGCGGTATCCATAATTCAGAACACCGTTGGCGAAATTGGACTCATATTCGCCGAACTTGCCCTAATGTTGCTCTTCCCGGTCGTGCTCACCGTAGCGATCTGGAAGCTCACAATGTGGGCGGGGAAGCCGATCGGTGTTGGTGAGGCGGCCACCGCGGCGACGATGGCTGCCACGGCCGCTGTCACCGCTGGTGTCGGTAGTGCCGTCGCCGGCGCTGGGACGGCCGGCACTGCGGCTGCTGGTGGGTCTGGGAGTGCTGCCGGTGGGTCCGGTGGCGCAGCTGCGGGCGGTGCATCGGGTGGAGGTGCGTCAGCCGCAAGAGCAGGCGCGACCGCGGGGAGTGCGAAAGTCGGGTCTGGAGGGTCTGGTCTCGCGAGTCGTTTGACTTCGCGTGCAAAAGGCGCTGTGAGCAAGGTCCCCGATAATCGCCTCACTTCGCCTGCGAAAGGCGCTGTCAGCAAGGTGTCTGAACAGACCTCGACGCACATCAAGGAGCTTAATCATGTGGGGACATCGGAGAAGCTGGACGCTGCAAAGTCCTCACTGTCCGAAGCCCAGGTCGACCACGAAACGGCGTCGTCCCAGGCGAAGTTCATTCAGAACTCGATGGCAAACGGAGAGATGGACATGGTCGAGGCTAAAAAGCAGGGTTTCCTCGACGCTGAACCGATAGAATCCCAGCAGCCGAAATTCAAGACCGACCCCGATACTCTCGACCGGAAGATGTCGTATGTCGGGACGGATGGTGTGCCCCGGGCGGTCAACCTCACCCGGAAATTCAAAGAGGCCAAGGCCGACCAACAGGAGGCCAGTGAGCGCATCGAGACTGCACAAAACGACATTCAAAAGAACTCTGCACGGAAGCAGCGTGTTGAGACGGGAAAGAGAGGCGCGAGAGCAGGCAAGAACGCTGGTACGTTCACCGCGAAGACTGGTGCAGCAGCGGTTGTCGGTGGGATTGGTGGGAACTCGTACCTCGCGTACTCGATGGGGCGCCGGGCCGGGAACCCGATGATTGGCCCACAAGAGAAACCGAACTCGGATCCGAATCACAGACTGTCCGATTACGGGAAGGCGAGAGCCGGTCAAGCATCAGGTGGGAAGAGTGGCGATATCGGCTTAGAAGGCTCGAACGGAGGTACACTTTAATTCGTCTCACGGGAGCAAAACCGCCCCAGTTTGAGATTCCAAGTGCCTGACTTCCCAGTCGGGCCTTCGACGATGGTCTTCTCGAACTGATTGTAGAGCGAAGTTTAAGTACGAACACGGGCTATGAGTGGTGAAATAAATCTCCCAAGCCCTCCGCAACCACGGCTTCACAGCCCGTGGATTCAGAGAAACAAGGTCTGCTCGTCTCCCACACCAACCACCGACATCAAAGAAACCACCCATGTCAATCAACATTCTCAACCCCACTGGCACAGACGTCTTCGTAGTCTTCGGGGTGATATTACTTCTCGACCTCACGTACACAGTATTCAGGTCTGCGAAATGGTTCCCAGCTTACGGTTGGAAAGGTAGAGCCATCGAAGTGGCCCTCATTGTTACTCCCATCCATTGGTGGTTCCTGAACTTTGCTGAAAACACACCCGATCCGCTTGGGGTCAGCCTATTGACAATCTTGTTTGGGATTGGAGCGATTACACTCACTTTCCTCCTCTCCGCAGTGATTCATAGGGCGATTTACCCTCCGATTTGGGCAGGTTTGGTACTCTCAGTCCCCACAATGACGGTTCTATATTTCTTCGGAGAGTTCATCGAAGGGTTCCTTTCAGGATCATACATCACCATCATCGATTACGTCCAGATCGGTCTGTATGGACTAGTGATGGCCTTCATAGCATACAATATGCTCTCCTTTATCGACAGCGCTCGTGAGGAAGATGATTCCGAATTTGACTCTGACTCCTCGAGGCCCCTACCGAACGAGTCGTTTCCAAAGAAGTCGGTGTCAGTCCACGGCGGGGGGCACGCCGACTCGTCAACTCATTCCTCGATACAGAATACGTATCATCACGAGGAAACCAGGGTTCACGAGGGAGAATCGAATGACTACGGGTCACGGCCTACCCTTTCAGACTTGAACTACGACTGGCGGTACTCGGAGACGTCGTTCGACGATATCGGAGGCTACTACGAGCTGAAGACCGCCCTCGACGAAGACGTACTCAAGCCGCTACGAGCGGCACAGACAGGGGATGACCGCTACTCCCGATTCGATATCGAACCGGAGCGGGGTATCCTCCTGTATGGTCCACCAGGGACGGGCAAGACGATGTTCGCGAGGGCACTCGCCGGGGAACTGGACATTCCGTTCGTTGAGTTATCACCGGCGGACGTGACGAGTATGTGGGTCAATGAGAGTAGCGATCAGATCAAGACACTGTTCGACGAGGCCGACGAGATCGGCCAGTGTATCGTCTTCCTCGACGAGGCCGAACACCTCTTCGGCGCCCGGGATCACACCGGGAAAAGCGCGCATGCTGAAGACCGGAAGGTCACGAGTGAGTTCCTCGCCCAACTCACCCGGGACGACCGAGAAGCGATCGTGGTGTCGGCGACGAACCGGCCGGGCGATATCGACCGGGCGATTCTCCGACCGGGTCGCCTAACGGCACACTTCGAGGTCGGTCTCCCCGACGATGAAGCTCGCCACGCGATTCTTGAAGCGCATCTCAACGGCATCCCTTCGACAGTCTCCGGTCAGGAGTTAGCGACACTCGCCGACCGCACGGAAGGTCTGACTGGTGCGGATCTGGCGAACCTCGTTGAACAGGCTCGACGGAGTGCGGCACACCGGAACGCGGAAGCGGTCACTCGCGATGACTTCCCACCGGAGGAGGTACTCGATGAGTTATCGGCAGAGTTGACGGCGGAAAACGAGACGGGCGAACTCCCAGAATCCGAGGATAGCTCGGATACTGAGACGGCGGAGCTACCGGAAGCGAAAGCCGGTGTCCGAGCGGACGATGTAGAGAGCGATTCGAACGGCGACGGCCCGACCCGCGGCTATCAATAAGTGAACCCCCCGCAGAGGTTGTGGGTTCGGATTGATTGGCGGCATGTCTCCTGAAAGGAACTGCCCGAGGTAGAGTCGGGAAATCTGGTCCTACGCAACAGCTGAACCGCTTCAGACTCTATTCTGTTGCGTAGGAAGCTCGAATTCGCCACTCCCCACTTTTCGCTGCTCGCCGGGGTCGAGACTCCTGATACACCCCCCACTCCCTCCGTGTGCAACGGTCGTTAGACAGCTTGCCAGCCCATCGCGATGAGACGTCTAGAGTTCTCCTCCTAGGTCGCGAGAATACACTTCGATGAAGGGGTGTTGTGCTTACCGTTGAGGCTTTTGAGGAGGGGGAGAAACCGTTGCTGGAAACAGGCGTAATTGCGGGGCTTGATGACTAAATCCCTCGAATCGTGTCGAATTTGCGGTTCTACTTTATACCGACCTGGAACGAATATCTGGGTGGATATGAACAGCCTCCGAGAAGATGCCAGACTCCTACATGAGCAGGTGGCTCCCCATCTGCCGGAGGACTGTGCAGATGATTACGACGTCGACGCCATCGAGACTCTCTTTGACTCCTACGTGAATACGTATCGAGTGCCGCGAGAGGCGGCTTTCGATAGCGTGCGGAATCACGTTCTTAGAGAAGCCGGGGTAGATACGGACTCGTTCTGGGCGACCGTTCGCGATGACGATCAGGGAACCGCAGACGACCCACTCCCTCTGGCCGAATGTACCATTGACGGCGAGTGGGTGACGGTACGAGCAAAGATCGTCGAGCTCTGGGAACCTCGTACAGACTCGGTCCATCAGGTCGGTATCATCGGTGACGAATCCGGCCGGATGAAGTTCGTCGCGTGGTCGAAGTCGAACCCCCCAGTCCTCGAGGAGGGTACTACTTACACGTTCAAGAACGTCGTCGTCGACGAGTACGACGAGAACTACTCGCTGAAAATTAATTCCCGAAGTAAGATTGTCGAACACGCCGGAGACAGTCCAGAGGCGGTCAATACGGTCGGGACGAAGACGACAGTGTACGAAGGAGTCTTCGTCGCGATGCAAAGTCAGTCTGGCCTAATCAGGCGATGCACAGATCCGGAGTGTGCTCGTGTGATCCAGCAGGGGGAGTGCAGCGAACACGGGGAGAACGAGGGAGAGTACGATCTCCGCATCAAGGGTGTTCTCGATAACGGCGAATCAGTTCAAGAGTGCCTGTTCACCGCCGGGATGACGGAAGCCGTGGCGGGGATCAATCTCGAAGATGCAATGCAGATGGCCTCGGACGCGCTCGACATCAGCGTAGTCGAACGCCGACTAACTGAGCAGCTCATCGGCCGCCGGTTCACAGTGGAGGGCCCGCTCCTCGGTCGGTATCTCCTCGTCGACGAGGTTTCTGAGGCCACTGGTCGGGCGTTCTCTCAGGGTTATCAGACCGCGGTTGAGGGTCTGCTCTCTGAGTACAACTACGACGGTCCAGGCCTGACGGTCGAGAATATCGATGACCTCCCTCAGACGTACGACTTGCCCGTAACAGCAGGGAGGAACTGAGAATCAATGGCAGCAGCAGGTAATACAACCCAGGAGACAGATGTACCGAGTCGCGAAGTCGCCAAGCGCGTCTTCGCCGCAGAATTGAATCGTGCCACTTACACGTTCAAAACGTCGCAAGATGAGCGTGCTCCGGTGTACGTCGCGCTACCCACTGGCGAGCGGGCCAACCGAATCTGCATCGCCGGGACGGTCACTGAGATAGAAGACGTCCGCGAGAACGCAGAATACCTTCGCGCTCGTGTTGTCGATCCGACCGGGACGTTCTGGGTGTACGCCGGCGAATACCAGGCGGATGCTCTCAATCAACTCAGAAAGGTACAACCTCCGGAGTTCGTTACGATCGTCGGGAAACCGCGAACGTACAAGACTGACGACGGTTCAGTGAACGTCTCGGTCGTTCCCGAGGATGTCGGCTCCGTTAGCATCGAGACACGGAATGCGTGGGTGTACGAGACAGCAGCGCGAACACTCGAACGAGTACACACTGCTCGAGAGACGTCGCCGAAGGTCGCGACACTCGCTCGCGAGCAGTACGGCCACGACGGGTCGTCGTTCGCGCATGTCGCGGCCTACGCACTCCAGGACCTCCTCGAAGCTGGCACCCACAACCCAGTTGATGATGCGTACGAAGAGCGTTTCTCCGATACCGATTCCGACATCGATACTCCGACAGACGGGACTACCGACGACGTCGACGAATCTGAAGACCTTGAGAGCGAAACACCGTCTCAAGCAGAGTTAGGAAGGCAACTCGGTGATCCATCTGCGGGGAATCTTGAGCAGGGACATGCTCATGACCACAGCGTCGAGTAATCATGTTCGGACATCGGTCTAAAATCAACAGCCGGTTTGACGATCCCCGAACTCACGACGGGAAGTACCCGCCGGATTGGGACGCTCGCCGGAGAGCAGTCTACGAGCGGGATGATTACACTTGTCAGCAGTGTGGGCATCAGAGCGGCCCTCATGCCGGAGATAGCGGTGTCGTCTTACACGCTCACCATCGCCAGGCTCTTCGCGATGGTGGGTGGCATCACCTCGGGAATCTGGTGACGGTCTGCCAGTACTGCCACGACGGGATTCACGGTCATTCAACGGGTAGCGAATACGGACCTGACGGGTTCAACGGGCTACGCGTGATACGAGCTGCTGGCCGCGCGTTCCTCCGGGCCCTTCGCTGGATGCGGTGATAGTCGCGACTACGAATATCGCGACGAATTGAAATTGACCGTCCTGGGTTGTTTCTTGTAGAGTTTAGCAGACTCCTGTTTCGCCAGGGAGCGGCACAGTTCGAGGGCCGGGTTCGGCCATTACGATATCGTCGTGGGGAGCCGATCGAACGGCGAACGTGCAACCAGCGATGGGGTCAAGCTCATCCATCAGTCCAGGCTCCGTCCAGTAGAAGAGGAACGCGAGTTCAGCTATTTGCTGGATCTCGGCACGCATTATTTGAGAGTCAACTCCAGGCAGCAGTCGGTCCCTATCTAACGACGACAGCGTGAAGTCGATCTCGACGTCAACGTCGGTGTACCTGTACTCGCCGCTCTCTCGATTATCGTCCTCGTTTATTGTCTCGTAGTCGTGGTCTCGACGCAGGTTATCATCGTCGACGCCGAAGGAAGTCGGGGACATCGGATTCGGGTGGCCGGTAGCGGGGCCCTCAAACTCGGGCATCGCGATACCGATAGCGTCGGTCAGGAGGTCCTTCGCGTAGGGGCCGCTAAAGAATAGGAGGTCCTCGAGGCGATCGTCCCCAGTGACCCGGTCGACGTCGAGGACCTCGAAGCGTTCGGCCTGGGGAGCGAGCTGGTCGAGAAGAAAGTGACCGTTGTTGGCAGCGGAGATTGCCAGTTGGAACTCGTCGAGTGTGCGGGACACGAGCGTGACGTACTCGGTGGGATAGCCGAGGTCGGTGACAGCGTGGTAGATGTTCGTCGCAGTGATAGGCGAGTACAGCGGCGTGGTGGAGGCGGAGTTGGAACCGGAATCGAACGGTGCGTCAGTTGATGGGTCGGACATGAGCAAGCCGTTTAGCCTCATCTTCGTATATAAAGGCGAGTGAGAAACGCCTGGGATGACGTAATGGACACTCCTTTCTCGAGTTGTACCAGAACGTGATTGGGATGAATAACGAGATCCAGAGAAGGCATGAACGCCTCGAAAACCATGATTTCACGGCTTTGGAACCCCGTCCCGACGAGCCGTTATTTGATTAACCAACAGACCTATATCAATACGCATATTGTTGGTTAATACGAGGACGACCGCTGATGTCCTACGAGCCACCGACGCCGCCAGCAGAACTCCCGACAGATATCGTCAACACACTCAACGGCTACTCGCCAGACCAGCTCCAGCACGTCGCACGCTACGCCGAGGAGTTGGCAGAGCACAAGGATCGCGAAGCCCGCCTCGAAGAGGAATCGGATGAAGACGAAATCGACGAACGGCCAGAAGATCTTCCGGACGATGTCCCGTCGAAGGCGACGATCACGATCAAGGAAATCAACGACAACCGTTACTACTACTGGCAGTGGCGAGAGGGTGACAAGGTCAAGTCTAAATATAAATCGCCAGTCAACCCCGACTAGTAAGCCGCTAAATGCTGTGACATCGCCGGTTCGTACCCCCCGTGTGCGAAGTGAATTCGCCGACGGCGTGGAAGCAATACCCCCCGTGTGCGAGATGATTTCGATCGTTTCCTGAGGGAGACCCCGTGTGAGAGATGAATTGACTGACAAGTCGAAGGGGGACACCCCGTGTGCGAAATGAAATCTTGCATACCGTTGTCAGACAAACATAATCAATCTAACAACACGCTTGGGGGGATCACCCCCCGTGTGCAATATGAATTCGGAACCGGCGCCAGGGACTCTTCGCGTTAGTTCCCTTCGAAGAAATCGTCTATCTGGGCGTTGACAACGGATTTGACAAGATCCTCATTGTGTTCAGCATCTCCGAGTCTGACGTCAACTTGGAGTGTCTCGGCGACTACTTCCGGATCGTCGACGAACGTGTACTCCTTGTGGACGCCACTGCCGTAGCCGCGCCCCCGTTTCTCCGATGTGACGAAATTGTAGGTCTCGGCTTCGTTCATATATCGAAGATATGAGTCGCGCGATTTTTCATCGGCATCCAGGAGGTCGGTGAGGTACTGGTATACCCGGTAGGCGACCGTACTGGGGACAGCGTCCAGGTTGCGTTGTGAATAAACAGGGACTATCGCGGTGGCGTAAAGTGAGAGCTTCTTCTGGGTCGAGAGACCCTGCATCTGGGTCAGTGTTCGGTCCCGTTCGGCTTCCTTCTGGGCGTCGCGAACGTGCTCTTCCTGAACTGTATCCTCTCCACCCCGGTCAGCGATTTCACCCGCCTTCCGAAACAGGTCGATCGCCTTCCGGGCGTCACCATGATCTTGGGCAGCGAATGCGGCACTAAGCGGGATGATTCCGTCCTCAAGGACATCGTCCTGATATGCGTCGCGACGGCGTTCGAGAATCGCCTGCAGTTGATTCGCATCGTAGTCGGAGAAGACGACATCCTGCGGATTGAACGAACTCTCCGCCCGACCGTCGAGGTCCTCCATGAATCGGGGATCGTTCGTGAGCGCAGCAACGGATACGTGGCCCTCGATGCGACCGAGCTGGGACGCACGCGACAGTTGGTAGAGCAGTTTTGAATACGCTGGCTCGTCGTTCGGATCGCGTTGTCGTCCCACCAAAAGGTCAACCTCGTCAAGAATAATGATGACTGAGTCGAAATTGTTGCTCAGGATTTCGTAGAACCGATCGAGCTTCTGGTCAGTCGAAACCCCGCTCTCGGGAACGCCGACGTTGACTCCTGCCTCTTCAGCCGCGTTCTTTACAAGCCGATAGACCGCTCGGTCATGCGATTTGATCGTCTGGCAGTTGATTTTGATGACTCCGAAGCGATCTCCCTGCGAGTTTGCGAGTTCGAGAACCTGCTGGCAGACCGCATTGATGATGAGTGACTTTCCGGTTCCTGACGGCCCGTAGAGGAGCATGTTGGGAGGACGATTCCCCTGCAGTGCTGGTCGTAGGTAGGTGATGATGTCGTCCAACTGATCATCACGGCCGACGATTCGATCCTCGTCGATAACAGCATCCGGGTCAAGAAGTCCTTTATCGCGAAAAACAGAGTTTTGAACGCCCTCCTGAAGACGGCCTTTGATAGATTGTGAGAGGGATTGTTGATCGTCGCCGTCAGCCATGGTTGTGGTGATATGTCGAAACTATAAATAAATATGGGTACCGTGTGCGAGGTTAAATCAGTCGAATTCAGACGATAGAGGGCGTTTAAGAAGGGGTGATCGGTATAACCATCTGACCGCGAGCGATATCAATTGGTCGCAACACCCCCCGTGTGCGATATGAAATCCTTGTCAGCTCTTCGAAAAGCCGTCAAAACCGAGGCAGGTTAGAAGAACTCAATGGAGGCCCCCCGTGTGCAAGATGAAACATCGCATGTGAACTCAACACCGATAGCACCAAGCATCTCTTTCCACGAGCCGAGGTGACACTGAGTCTCGCCGGTAGGTTACCCCCACACCCCGTGTGCGATATGAAATCAAGAAGGCGACGGGAGGGGGAGGTCGGGAAGAGAACCCACGAGATACGAGGAATCCATGATATCACGGAGAAGAGATAGTAAGGACAGCAATATCGGGAAGAACTATGTTCCAGGGAAACCTTTACATAAACGCTCTGTCAACCTTATCCTCAGTAGCACTAGAGTCGGTTGAAACGAAACGGTACGTTTCGTGATAAGAACAAACTCGTCTGTAACTTTGCTCCCTCATAATCTGGGCGTCATCGTCTGTTCTACGCCTTCTCATGTGTTCTCTGGTCGAATCCCGCGTGTCCTGAAAGGTTCGCTCCTGCCAACCCTTTCGTCAAATTCATATCGCACACGGGGTGTGGGGGTTCGACCTCGTTCAGATCACTGTTAACCAACAAACCCACTTCGAACGACGCTTGTGTTGGTTAATCACTCTCTGTGTTCGCGAACGCCGTCAACTCCGGCACCCGCGTCTCTACGAGTTCTCGACGAATCTTCGAGCGATCCCAGCCAAGTGGTGACAGCACACTCTCGACAGCTCTGACGAGTTGCGTCTCGTAGTACGACGCATCGTACGACCCGATCTCCTCGTGAGCCAACGCGACCCGTTCTCGCGAGCTCTTTTCGTCGTCGACGACCACGTACTCGATGTCCTGACCTGGGTGGACAGCGAGGTCCTGCTCCCGAGCCCGCTTCAGCGCCGCCACGTTCTGTGTGTTCTGCGTGTATCCCTCCAGCGGCTTGGAGATACGGTTTCGTTCGACGAGCTGCTCGACCGGCACCGTTCCAGCGTGGAGGCGATTGATGGCATCCTGAAGACGGTCGAGTACAGCGTCTGGAGATCGAGTCGCGTCGAGTCGTTCGAGACAGTTCCGTTGGACGTCCTCGATGAACGGTGGAGTTGAGCGCTGCCGAGCTTCGATACCGCGTATCTTGAAGTCGTCGTCGCCAGCGACTTTCCCGAAGTACTTCGTCAACGCACCGGCGTCGCTCTCCCGTTGGGGCACGAACGCTACCCAGTCGTAGTGAGCTTCGTGTTCGAGCCGAATCTCGACGCGCTCTGTGATCTCCGTCGCGAGTGTCTTGAGGTTCTCGCGGTCATCTTCGTCGACGTCGGGGTCCGGGGTCACCCAGATGGAGTCGACGATGCCGTGGACGACGCGCCAGCCGCCAGCTTCCAGTCGCTGTTTCGCCGTCAGCAGAATCTCACGAGCGAATGCGTTGATCGCCTCGTGGCACTCGATACGGCCGAACTTCGCATTGCTGAACCCCTGATACCCGAAGCAGGCAACGAGGATCCACTTCAGCGCTCCCGACCGCCCCTCGAGTTCCGCCAGGAGGTCCTCGTCGGGGTTATGCCGATCCTTCTCGTGACGGATGGCCGCCTTGATCTCGTCACGTGCATCGATGATCGGCTGTAGCACGTCGACGAGGTAGCCTCGGTCGTTGCAGATCGAGTATCCGAGGCCGGGGACGTCGTCGCGGTCGCTGTGACAGTCACACCGGATGACGTCCGGCGAGACGTTCCGGGTACAGATGATGTTTGGATACAACGAGGAGAAGTCGAGTTCGTGGACGTTCTCGTGGAAGCCGACCTCAGGGGCGAAGATGAACCCGCCTCGGTCAGCATCGTGGAGCGTGCCCATCGACTTGTAGAACTCGTGGCGCCAGGAGTTCCACGGGACGAGGACGCCGCGGTCATGGGCCTCACAGATCTGGATCGCCGTGAGCACGTTCCCGATCGACGCCCACGCGAGCTCCTGGGCGGGCTTTTTCGAGCGCGAGATGAGGTCGAGGACGCCGTCGAGGTTCGTCTCCCCGTAGAAGAACGTGTTCGACTCGTCGATGATTGCGCGGCCGGGCACGTTGTACCGCGCCGGCGAGTGGCCGACCTGGCCGTAGCTTGAGTACGTCGAGCGGCTCGCGAGTTGCTGGTAATCGATCTTCGGCCACCGGCTCAGCGAGAAGTCGTGGATGTCGGCGGCCGATGCCATCTCGTACAAGCTCGGGACGATCTCGCTCGTCGAGCAGACCAGGACGTCCGGATCGTGTGCGGCGAGCGCCCCCTGGACGGCGGTCAGGATATCCGCCGGCGAGCCACTGACGGTGTCGCCGGCGACGGTCAACTCCCCGTAGATATCGTTGCTCGTTTCGGTCATCGGGACGCTGAGCCGGAGCGTCGACAACTCGCTCGCCGGCGTTGGCTCGACATCAGTCTCTAGACAGTACCGGAACTCTCGCGAGAAGTCGACGTTGAAGCAGGCAAGGTCCCCGACTGGATAGTCCGACAGCTGGCGAGCTTGCCGGGCGAGTGGGGTGACGCGATCAACGTGGTTGACGTCGACCGCGAGAACGGCTTCCTCGTCTCGTCGAAAGCCCGGTCGTCGCGCAACCATCTCGGTCGCGACGACGTCCGGATGCTGGTCGTACACCGACTGGAGTCCCGTGAGGTCGAGGTCGGTCTCTGGGTTGCGAGGGGCGACGTAGAAGCGTGGGGTATAGTCATCGTGCTCGGTCGCGACGGCGCCGTCGGCGGTTGCCTCCCACTCCAGGACGCGACCGTCGTCCAGGAAGTCGATACTGAACGGCATTTGTTGTTCAACTACTGGACATCCGAATCCGATAAGCGACGGCGTGTCGCTTCCGGACTTCAGCAAACGGGTTCGAAAAGCGTTTTCGACGCCATATTCTGGCTTATTGTGGGTCCTCGTCCGCTTCCGGAACGATTTCCGGAAACTGACAGTCGATGTTAACCAACACAGTCGGAGATACGCACCGGGTGTTGGTTAAGACGTAGCAGTGGCTGTTAACGCCTGCCGCTGATATATTGTGAAAACCGTCCTTCATTGACGAACCCCTTCGCTTCACTCTTGACGACTCACCTGCCACAACTGGGCCACGTACCAGGAGGCCCTGTCCTTAGACGAACTCGAGGCGTTCCATTCTGCGCGATAGGGCTACGCGCTCACCGATGCTTCATCCCCATCGATATCGTTGATGAGCGGGTAGTCGATGTGCATCTCGATGCGATCGAACGGGACGATGGGTTGCATTGCCCCGCCGGGGCCGCCTTCTTTCAGTTCAAGAATACCCAGCGTTTCCAAGTGCTTCAGATCCGAATGGACATCGGACACATCACGGTCGACGAGGCGTGCGGCCTCGCGCATACTTTCGGGTGCGTGTTCGGCGATCGCCTGAATGAGTTCGAGACGGAGCGGCGTGAGGCTGTCGACGAGGTCGTCGTAGGTTCCGAACTGGAGTGTCGCCGTTCCGTCCTGGTCGTCGAGCGTGTCCGTCTCGGCGGCCTGGACGAACTGGAGCGCGTCCTCACGGAGCTGTTCTCGGTCGCCAACGGTGATATGGAGCGTGGTCATCTTTGGAGTGTAGTGGTTGCGGGTGGTGTATGGTCAGTACGGCCGCGGCGGATCGCCGCCGATGGCCTCCCAGTACTCGTCTGCGCTCGCCCAGAATTCGACGAGTAGTTCCTCCATTCCGGGGAACGTGACGTCGTCGATGTCGCCAGCGGCGGTGTGGTGTTCGTGGCCCTTCGTATCTTCGTGGGCGTTATCGAACCGGACGAGCGTGAGGTCTTCGAGGGTACCCAGATGGAGCGTGTACTTCCAGCCCGACGGGTAGGTCTCGGTCGCCTCAGTCGGCCGGAGTACGACGTTCTCGACGAGACCAGCTTCGACGTGCGTGTACTGGAAGACCGGTTCTTGGGCCATCCCTTACGTGTTGGGAGGGAGCCCAACACCATAAGACCAGTGGAGGTTCTTCGATACGCTGCTGGCCCCCGGACCGGAGACTAGCTGCCCTATCGTCACAGAACTCTGGAACCGGAGAAATATCCTGTTCATGCGACTGGATCGAGTGACCGCATCGTGAAATGAGATTTCGAGCAGTATCGCTCTGCTAGCCGCATCAAAGACCGTGTCCGCCGGATATCCGCGACGTTGTGGCGTACGAGCGACTCAAAGTCCCCTCCTTCCCATGCGTCAACTGCTTCCTCGCTGTCTACGAACGGATCGAGTTCGGTTAATCCACTCCCGATGAGTTCCTCGTAGACGGCGGTCAAGGTGTCTCCCGACGTGTTAAACCGTGTTTCGAAGACGTCCATCGCGTCGATGTACGGCAGTTCTGTGAACGGCCAGTCGATATCGTGGTAACAGAGCCGCGTGCGGAGGAACGGGAGGTCGAATCCTCCGTTCCATCGTTCGCCATTGTACGCGACCAGCTTCACGTCTTGGTGAGTGAGTGTCGATTCGACGAACCCATCCATCTCACTTAGCAAGATTCGTTCAGTCTGTTGGACCGATAGCGAGACTGAGCTCGCCAATTCTTCGTTGACCCGTGCTTCGAGATTTGACGGTGGTGCTCGTCCGTCCGTATTGAGGAAGATCCGGGAGCCAACGTCCGTATCGAACCCGACGACAGTCAGCTGGTCGTCGACATCAAAGCCGGTTGTTTCGATATCGAACGCAACGGTGTCGAGTTTCGTCATTCCGTGGCTCCATCCTGGTGGTGCTCTCGCTCGTGGCTCGCTTCCCGTTGTTCGAGCGCCCGTTCGAGTTCCTCGAGGCGTTCCTCATGGTCGTCGAGACGCGCCTCTTGTTCGAGATCGATGCTGAGTAGGGCAGGCAGCAGCGGATTCTGGTGGTTCAACAGCCCGCTTGCGTCGGCGTGCTCGCGGGCATACTCGAACAGCCGGTCGAATCGCGGCTGGTCGCGACGCCGCAGTGCCCGCCGGAACTCCGCCCAGCGCTCTTCGATGGCCTGCAGCGCATCTCGGTAGGTTGGGTTCGTCCGCCCCATCGCTATCGCCCTCCGCCGGTCGCCGTCCACGCATCGAGCAAGGGGTCTGTGGTGGCCGCCACTGTCTCACCGTCAACTGTGACGCCCGTTCCGACGCCCTCCGGGGCCGATGTCGACGGCGCCGGCGTCGTCGGTTCCACGCCGACCTGCGTGGCACGTGCCGCGAGCAGCTGCCGCCAGTACGCGAACGTCGTTTGGTAGTACGCGCCGTCGTCGACGGGATAGACGAGAGTCTCGAAGTCCTCGCCGACGACCCGTGGTCCCATCCGAGTTTGCTCGCACTCCAAGTGGTGGTCGGCGACTGTCGCGACTGGCTCGGTGAATTCGTTTCGTTCGTTTCGCGTAACGAGCACAGAAATGTCGTACCCATCGGCGTAGGTCGCCAACCGAGCGAGCGTTCGGGCTTGGAGGGTTTTCGCGTAGGTCTCACTGAGGGTATCGTCGGAACGGTACTGGGCGTCGACGGCCGGGGCGACGATGAGGGCGGGGGTGTGTGCAGACGAATTTTCGTCGCGACTTGGTGCCTGTCGATCGGTCGCCCCGGTATCGGCTGTGGATGCCTGGATCGACTGGTTCACAGCTGTCGGGAGGTCACAGACAGCTCCGTAATGCTGGTAGGCAGTGAATCCGCGTGCAACATGAATCCGGTTGAGTAATCGCTGGCTGGGCGCGATCTGGGCGAGTGTCGTAGTCGTTGCGTGCCCATTTGCGTCGGCCCAGAAGGCGGGCCCGTCGTGCAGGAGGAGATGGTCGAGTACGAGCGACTGCAAGATCGGAACGCCGCGACCTCCTTCCACGTCGAGCAGCGTAATTCCGCCGTCGAGTGACGGCAACAGCATCTCGTCTTTTATTGGATCGGCCTGGTCAGCGAGGGATCGATTACGGTCAGCGCCCCGAGTCGGCTGGTCCACCGCCAATCTGTTCGACGTGGCGTGTTCTTCCATATTCCACTAGTTGTGCACATTCCCGATAAGCCGCGGCGTGGCGCTTCCGTGTTTCAGGGAAAGGCTGCGGAAGATGGTTACTCGTCATCAGCCGGCACGATACTGCAGACATCCCACGGTTTCCGAGAACGTTTCCAGAATCAGATCTGTCTAGTCCTACGAGCGTTAACCAACACTCTGGATTTTATCGGGGAGTGTGTTGGTTAATACCGCCGGAGCTGTTGTTTTCATCGGCCTACTGGCCCTGGAGATGCTTCGATGCCGAGATCGTTACTGACGATGGATTTACGCCAGGATACTATATCGAACCTAGCGAAGACGGTGAGTTCAATTCGGGATAGGTGACGGCGTCACGGTCACTGCATCGGCGACGCCGCCGCCGAATCGACGAGCGAGTACTCTCGGTCCCGACTCGTCCCTTCCGCCTCGAGGAGGTTGTACTGCTCCATCTTCGAGAGGTACGTCCGAACAGTCCGTTTGGTCCGCGGATCATCGACGTCCTCGGTATAGCGCTCGTGAATCTCGCTTGGCCCGACCGGGCCGTGCTCGCGAACGATGTCGTAGACGACGCGCTGGTGCGGCGTGAGCGAGTCGAGGCTCTTCTGCTTGATCTGGGCCCGAGCATCCTCGGCAGCGTCCAGGAGAATGTCGTCGGTGATCCGCTCGTAGTTCTCACGGTCGGCCTTACTGGCCGCTGTTCGGAGGATGCCGATTGCGAGGCGAGCGTCGCCGGCGGCTGCATCGGCGATCCGGTAGAGCTGGTTGTCGGTGATGACGTCCTCGTTGAGCCCCCACTTCGCGCGAGCACCCAGGATGTCGTACAGCTGCTCGTCGTGGTACTTGTCCATCCGGACGTGTTCGCTGGACCGCAGGCGGCTCACGAGGCGGTCGTCGACGCGGCTGAACAACTCCTCTTCCTTGTTCGCGATGCAGATGATCGCGAACTGCGGGAGGCTGTGGAGGTCGTAGATGACGCTGGGGTCTTCGAGCTGGTCGACCTCATCGAGGATGACGACGGTTCGCGGGCCGTCATGCTGCTGGAGGCGATCAACGAGTTCGTCGTGGGGCG
>Ga0207813_100096_pt1 | contig 67404 bp, 64 predicted proteins | sample A23E3SouthBayCA_2_FD_187730 | JGI IMG/M metagenome (GOLD analysis project Ga0207813, IMG submission 187730) | Aerobic enrichment media microbial communities from Eden Landing Ponds, California, USA - A23 E3 (4) (SPAdes) | ecosystem: Environmental > Aquatic > Marine > Unclassified | place... | reverse complement strand
GTGTCGTCCACGAGAGACGGCACATTGTCGCGTTGATAGCGGCCGCATAACTCGTCCACAAGCCATCGTATCGTCTCTTTCGTCGTGGTCGGAAACAGGTCCACGTAGATGATCTCGTTAGTTTGGGGATCGACAGCACCGTACAGTCAGTACTCTCAACCGGGCAGACGGATCGTCTTCTCGTCAACTGCGAGTTGATCCGCGGTGACTGTCGAGAGCGGGTGTCGCTCGTCTCTGTGTACCCAGTCGTGGACCGCAACGTGACTCCAACCAATCCCCGAGAGTAAGATATCCATAATTGATGACAAAATGATATGTGGATACAGGACATAGGCTACCCCCGAATCGCCCAGTCCGGAGTTCGCTCACGCTCCACAACCGACAAAGCCATCCACGTGATAGCATTGCTGCGGCGTTCCAGTCCAGGCATGAACACGCAGAGATCGACCGTCCCATCCGCTAACGTAACGCGACCCCCAGCGGACCCCGTCCGCTTATGTTCGCCGTGGGCAAACAGGGGGGGCAGAGCAACGCCCCATGAGCGATTCCGACGAGTCGGACCACGCGGGCGGGTTCGCGAGCGAACAGTCCCTCGCGCAGGTACTGGACGTCGTCGAAGGGGTCGCGTGGGTCGCTGATACCGACAGCCGGGTACGCGAGTGGAACGACCGACTCGCGGGCGAACTGGACCGCGGAGCCGACGACCTCGACGGGGCCCCGGTCGCGGACCTGTTTCTGCCGGCCGACCGCGAGACGGTCACTGGCGCCGTCGAGACGGCGGTCGAGACCGGTGAATCGACCACAGTGGCGACCCTCGACACCGCTGAGGGGCCGGTCACGTACGACCTGACACTGCGGCGATTGACCGGGTCCGACGGGTCGACCACGGGGGTCGTCGGCACCGGCCGGCCGCTGGTCGACGGACTCGACATCGAGGTCGACCCGGACCTGGAGTTCCCGCCCCGGACCCACCTGCTCGAACAGATATTCGAGCAACTCCCGGTGTCGCTGTACGTCAAAGACACCGAGGGCAGGCACCTGCTGATGAGCGCACACCACGCCTCGCGGGTGGACGCGACCGGCAAGACCGACCTGGAACTGTTCGACCCGGAACTGGCTGAAGACACCTACGCCGACGACATGCAGGTCGTCGAGACCGGCGACCCCGTCTACAACGCGGAGGAGTACAACCCCGAGGAGGACATCTGGGTGCTCACCTCGAAGGTGCCGTGGTACGACGGGGACGACGAGATCGCCGGACTCGTCGGCGTCACCCGCCACATCACCGAGAAGAAGGAGTACGAACAGGCCATCGAGCGGGAGAACGAGCGCCTCGAACGTCTCGCGGGCGTCATCAGTCACGACCTGCGCAACCCGCTGAACGTCGCCCAGGGTCGGCTCGAACTGCTCAGAAACCAGGACGAAGACGGGGGAGAGGGTGACCCGGAACACGCCGCGACGATCGCAGACGCCCTCGACCGGATGGAGACGATTATCGACGACGTGCTGACGCTCGCCCGGCAGGGGCAGGCGGTCGACGACCCCGAATCCGTCGGGCTGGCGGCGATAGCCAGGGAGGCCTGGGAGACGACGGACACCGGCGAGGCGACCCTCGAGACCGGCGCGAACGCCCGCTTTCTCGCCCACCCGGGCCGTCTCGTCGAACTGTTCGGCAACCTCTTTCGCAACGCCGTAGAGCATGGCTCTACGAGCCCTGGCTCGCAGACTCGCCAGGACGCCGTGGAACACGGCGACGAGACGGTGACCGTCCGCGTCGAGGCCACCGACGACGGGTTCGCGGTCGCCGACGACGGTTGCGGGATCCCCGCAGACGAGCGCGGAACCGTCTTCGAATCCGGTTACACGACGGCCAGCGACGGCACCGGTTTCGGACTCACCATCGTGCGTGAGATTGCCGACGCCCACGGCTGGGACGTGACCGTCACCGGGAGCGCCGACGGCGGGGCGCGCTTCGAGGTTACTGGGGTCGAGTTCGTCGGATGACCGACGACGTCACCGGACAGCGGCCGCCCACCGAGCGTCAGTTTTCGTGAGCGGGACACTCGTAGGCGTCGAGCGTGGTGGCCGCCGCTGCCGGGCCGGTCCGCTGGTAGACGACGTCGACCTCGCAGTCTGCGCGGACACCGACGGTCGTCTCGTTGCCCGGTTCGACGCGGCGCTCGCCCCCGTCGCGGCGCAGGGTCCCGCCGGTCCACGTGCCCGGTTCGGTCTGGTCGACACCCTCGACGCCCGTGATGCCGGTCCCGCGGACGAACAGTTCGCCACGCTGGATGGCGTCACCGCCGTCGTGTCTGATCGTGAGTACGCCGTGGGTGTCGTTGACCGACTCGTAGGTCGTGTCGAAGGCTGCCTGCGGCGTTCCGAATTGCTCGCGTTCGTCGACGAGTGCGTCGGCGCCACCGGCGGCCCCCGCGAGTCCCGCGAGCACACCGAGACAGACGACTGCCGTCAGGGCGAGCGTCGCCGTGTTGCCCGATTCCGCGAGCGAATCGCCGCCGTTCGGGGCACTCTCTTTCCTGCTCCCGTTCTCCCGGAGGACGCCGAGCGTGGACGCGACGACTGCGGCGAGGACCAGCACGCCTGCGACCAGCGCGGCGACGGCGACGAGTCGGCCGACCCGGAAGCCGACGACGAACCCGCTGGCGACGACCAGCCCGAGCATCGGGAGTGAGAGGGCGGTGATCCCCACGGCGGACCAGTAGCGCGTCCGGTCGTCGAGCGAGCGCCCGTAGACGAGGACGGCGACCAGCGCAGCGGGATAGCCCAGCAGGACGACCAGCCCGACGGCCTCGGTGGTCCGCATCGCGACCCACGTCGGGAGCGTCGTCGCGACGGGCCTGGTGAAGGGGTCGCCGAGCGGGAGACGACCCAGCATCGACCAGACGACCGTCGCGAGGGCGGTGACGGCGACGAACTGGCCGGCCAGGTAGACCGCGAGTTTCTCCCGTGTGTTCATGGGAACAGGGCGTACAGGCAGACGCCGACGAGCGGCGCCAGCAGGCAGTTCATCATCGTCAGGTACGCCAGCGTGCCACGCCGCTTGAACGGGTTCTCGGGGAACAGGTCCGCGGCGAGTCGGTAGCCGACGACCTCGCTGGCGGCGAAGACGCCTACCGCGACCGTCGAGACGATGGCCTGGGCCAGCGCGCAACTCACCGGCCCGCAGTCGGTCGCGAACAGCACCTCGCTCGGGTAGGCGGGCTGGATCCGCGCCGCCTCCGCTCGCGTCAGTCCCGCCCCGTCGAGCCAGTCGAGCAGCGGTTCGTCGTCCGTGGTTTCGACTCGAACGTCGTTCTCACTGGCCGCGATCCGCTCGACGAGGTCGGACTGCCCGTCGGCGAGTGCCAGCGCCGCCACAGCACAGGGAACGTCGTTCGCCCCGACGAACTGCGGAGCGCGTTCCGTCGTCGCCTCGTTCGTCGGGACGTCCCCGCGCTCGCGATAGGCCCGCAACGCGTCGAGTGCGTCCTCGCGCCGCCGGCGCCGACCAGGGTCGAGGTGGTCGGTGTCGGTCGCCCGGAGGGCTCGTTCGGTGCGCCGGAGGTGCGCGCGGACGCGGACCGTCGTGAGCCAGCGGCGGAGAGTCAGGAGGATTGCGAGTGCCCGTCGCGGGACGGTTCCAGCGGCCGCCCGGAACCGCCGTCGCGTGTCTGTCTCGGACATACTGGGGTGTCACCGGACCGACGGAAAACGGTTGTGGGCCACCGGTCATGGAAACGCCTATTGTGTCGGCACCCCCGGCTTCTGTCGTGTCACGGCACGCCGACGGCGAGGGGGGACTGGCGGTCGCCGACGCCCTCCCCGACTACGCCGACGCCTTTCCCTTCGAGCGGTTCAACGCCATGCAGGCCGAGGCGATGCCCGCCCTCCTCGAACGCGAGGACAACGTCGTCGTCAGCGCGCCCACCGCCAGCGGCAAGACCGCGCTGGCCGAAGCGGCCATCTGTCGCACGCTCGACCGGGACGGGACGGCGCTCTTTCTCGCTCCCCTGCGCGCGCTGACCAACGAGAAAGAACGCGAGTGGGAACGCTTCGAGGATCTGGGCTACTCGGTCTACGTCGTCACCGGCGAGCGCGACCTGAACCCCCGGCGAGCAGAACGGGCGGATATCCTCGTGATGACGCCCGAGAAGGCCGACTCCGCCACCCGGAAACACGACTCGCCGCGTTACTCCTTCGTCACGGACGTGGACTGCTGTGTCATCGACGAGGTCCACCTGCTGGACTCCGACCGCCGCGGTTCCGTCCTCGAAGTTACCGTCTCGCGACTGCGCCGGCTCTGTGGGCCCCGCGTCGTCGCGCTCTCGGCGACGATGCCCAACGTCGAGGACGTCGCCGAGTGGCTCGACGCTCCCGCCGAGTGCACCTTCGCGTTCGGCGAGGAGTACCGACCTGTCCCGCTGCATGCCGACGTGCGCACCTACAGCCACGGCGAGAACGCCTTCGCCGACAAGTACCGCCGGCTCTACCGGGCCCTGGACATCGCCGAACCCCACATCCGCGAGGAGGGTCAGGCACTCGTGTTCGTCTCCTCGCGCCAGGACACCGTCCAGGCCGCCAAGAAGGCCCGCGACGAACTCACCGAACGGGACGTGCCCGTGGGCGCACGCGGCGACTACGATTTCCACACGGACGCTTCCGAGCTCTCGAACGACACGCTCCGTCAGTCCGTCCTCGACGGGGTCGGCTTTCACCACGCGGGGCTCTCGAAAGACGACAAGGAACTCGTCGAGGGGTGGTTCCGCGAGGGGAAGATCCAGTTGCTGTTCTCGACGTCGACGCTCGCCTGGGGCGTGAACCTCCCGGCGCGGTGTGTCGTCATCCGCGACACCAAACTCCACGACCCCCTGGAGGGGGAGGTGGACATGAGCCCGCTCGACGTCCTGCAGATGCTCGGACGCGCGGGCCGGCCGGGCTACGACGACCAGGGGTACGCCTGGGTGGTCTGTGACCGCTCGGACGCCGACCGGTACCGCCGCCTGCTCAAAGAGGGCAAGGACATCGAGTCCCGCCTCGCCGAGGACTTAGACGCCCACCTCAACGCCGAGATCGCCCTCGGGACGATCGCCGACATCGACGACGTGATGGACTGGCTGGAGACGACCTTCTACTACGTCCGCGCTCGCAGCGCACCCGAGGAGTACGCCTCCCAGGGCGACCTGCGCGAACAGGTCAGCGACCGCCTGCGCTCGCTCGTCGACAGGGGGTTCGTCGACCGCGAGGAGATGACGCTCTCGCCGACCGCGGTCGGCCGTCTCGCCTCGAAGTTCTACCTGGGTCTCGACACCGCCCGGGAGTTCGCCGACCTCGCAGAGCGTGCCGAGGAGGCCGCCAGTGGGAGTGACGGAGCCTCCGGACCGATCGAGGAGTCCGACGTCCTCCGCGCGGTCGCGACGGCCGCCGAGTTCGACAGCGTCAGCGCCCGCTCGGACGAGGAAGACGCCGTCGCGGCCGTCCTGGGTACGACGACGGACCTCGACCCCGGCGGGCGGAAGGTACTCGCCATCCTCGAATCGAGCATGCGAGGGACGACGCCCTCCGAACTGCGGAGCGACGCCTGGGTTATCCGCCAGAACGCGCTTCGACTCCTCGCGGCCCTGCGCGCGTTCCTCGACCGCTTCGCCGGTGCGCGGGCGGCCAACCTCGCCAGACGCATCGAGGCACGCATCGAGGACGGTATCAGCGACGACGCGGTCGGGCTGACGGCCATCGACGGCGTCGGGTCGGGCCGCGCGAGCCAGCTGGCCGCCGACGGCCTCCGAACTCCGGCCGACGTCCGGGAGGCGGGCGTCTCGGGCCTCGTCTCGGCCGGGCTCACCGAGGGCGTCGCCGAGCGCGTCGTCGAGAGCGCCGGGGACCTGCCCAACGTCGTCGTCGAGTGGGGCGACTTCCCCGACACTGTGGCCCGCGGCGCCAACGAGATGTGCGAGGTCCGCGTCCGCAACGTCGGCGGCGGCGCCCGTGCCGGACTCCGCGTCACCGTCGAGGGCGTCGAGATGACGGCGAAAAATGCCTATCTGGGCGAGTCGACCGTCCCCGTCGGCGTCTTCGGCGGCGACGCCGAGGAACTCGCCTACGCCGTCGAAGTCGCCTTCCCCGACCTCCCGCTCCGGCCGGTCGTCGACGAGCGGGTCGTCCGCGTCGAGTGACACTGCGTCCGCTCGGTCCCGCTGTCACACGTCCGTCCGACGCCGGTGACCGTCCAGGCCCCGCCCCGGCGACCGGCCGAGCCACGCACCAGTCTGACGTCCGTCTGACTGCCGGTAACGAAATCAAAACAGAGCATAAACAGTCTAAAGTTCTCTGAGGCCCTCGTAAAACGTCGAAAAACACGGTGAAAGGTCGCGGTCGATCATCCATCGACGTTTAATCGAGCTAACCGGAGTGAAAACACCCTAGCGTTCGACCCTTTATATGGGGTATCCGGTACATGGTGGAGACAGGTGACACCCGATGTCCAGTGCTTCCCCGTTCCGGCGCTCACAGACCGCTCGACCGACCCCCGGCGCACAGTGGCTCCAGCTCGTCCTCCGGCCCCTCCGCGCGGCCGGCTTCTGGTCGGCCGTGGCGATCCCCTTCCTGTTGCTGGGGCTCGTCGTGACCGGCACGGCCGTCGAGCGCGTGGGGCTGTTCCTCGCGCTGGTCGTCGCGAACCTCGTCGCGCTGCGGGTCGGCCACGCGCACAACCAGGAGTGACCACGCGAGTGTGCCCTCCAGCCCTCCGCACCCGCTGATTCGCTGACCGACTCCGGATTCCAGCCCGCTGGCGTCGTTCGGCCCTCCCCTCGTCTTCGCGCTGACGCCCCCCTCCACCGCGTGCCGGCGTCGCTATGACCGGGTCACGACTGCCGCTGTGGCCCCGTAGACGGTGTCACTGGTCCGTTTCGGTTTTTCACTCTCCGACTACCACCTCGCCAGCCCACAGGTTTATCACGGAACGGGCGACCAGCGCGGCCCATGCACGACGAGGTACGCGTCGTCGCGGGGGAGTGTACGGCGACGTTCGACGGCAGCAACGAGCGCGAACACCGCGGCGAGGTGCTGGCGGTGGTCAAACCCGACAACACGGTGTTAGTCCACGACGCCGACGGCTACCAGCCGGTGGCGTGGCTCACTCGCGCCGAGAGCGTCCAGTTCGTCGACGGCCGCCTCGACGCCCGCGACGGCGACCAGCGCCTGCGCGTGGAGGTCCACGACGAGCACGGCAGCGCCCGCCACCCCGTCTCGCCGGCGGGCGTCCCGGTCGGAACCTGCCCCGACTGCGACGGCGCGCTCGTCCTCGCGAGCGGGACGGTGCGGTGTCTCGACTGCGACGTGACTCACAGCGTCCCCCGCGACGCGGCGATCCTCGACGAGACCTGCGAGGACTGTGGGCTCCCGCGACTGCGCGTCGAACGCGGGCGGGAGTTCGAGGTCTGTGTCGACTACGACTGCGAGTCGCTCGACGACCGCGTCACCGAGGCGTTCGACCGCGCCTGGGACTGTCCCGACTGTGGGGGCGACCTCCGAATTCTCCGGCGGGGCGGGCTCATCGCCGGCTGTGAGCGCTATCCCGACTGTGACACCGGTTTCGGGCTCCCGAACGGCGTCGTGGCCGACACCTGCGACTGCGGGCTACCCACCTTCGAGACGCCGACCGGCCGGTGCTGTCTCGACAGCGACTGTGCCCGCGTCTGACGCGTGTCGGTCGATTCCGAACGTGACGTCCCACAAGGATTTTCCCCGCCGGCACATGTTAGATCGATCTGACATGCCCTCCCAGATCCCGCCGCTATCGGCCGTGGCGTCCGACCGCCGGGTTCGCCGAGTCCGTCGCGTCTCGGACCGGATCGCCGGCGGGTTGCGGGCGCTCGTGCCCGAGTCGCGGCAGGCGGCGGCCGACGGTCTGGCCTTCGCCGCCGTCGTCGCGGCGGTGCTCACCCTCGGTTACGTCAAGGGCGCGGTGGTGATCACCCTCCCCGTTCCGCCGGCCGTCGCGAGCGACCCGGTCGTCGTCCCACAGGCGGTGGTCGCCTGTCTGAGCATCTCCGGGCTGTTCTGTTGCTCGGCGCTGGTCCTGTTCGGACAGTTGGCGCAGTCGACGACCGACGAACCGCTCCCGTCCGAGGGGGAAAGCGTCGCTGCCGTCGTCCCCGTCCACCGCGACGCCACCGCGCTCCACCGGAGCGTCGAGAGCCTGCTGGCGTCGTCCTACGAGGACCTGCACGTCTACGTCGTCGCCGAACCCGGGGACGATGCGTCGATACGCCGTGCCCGCGAGTACGCGACCGACGACCGGGTGACGGTGCTCGTCAACACGCGCTACAGCGGGTCGAAAGCCGGGGCGATCAACTACGCCGCCGAGGAGACCGACGAGGAGCGCCTGGCGGTGTTCGACGCCGACGAGCGGGTCCACCCGCAGTTCGTCGCCTCGGCCGTCGCGAAACTCGACGACTGCGACGTCGTCCAGGGGCGGACCGTCCCCGAACCCGACGGCGTCGTCGAGACGGTCGCCTACTACGAGTCGGTCCTGCTGGGCGACCTGAGCAAGCGGCTGCTCACGACGGTGACGGAGTTCACGATGGCGGCGAGTCGCTCCATCGTGTTGCGCCGGGCGGCTTTCGAGCGGGTGGGCGGCTACGACCCCGCGATGCTCACCGAGGACTACGACTTCGCCTTCCGGTGTTACGAGGCCGGTCTCGACGTCCGCGAACAGCTCGCCTGCGCCTCGACGATCGAGGGGGCGCACACCGCGACCGACTGGTGGGGTCAGCGCAAACGCTGGATGACCGGCTACGCGCAGGTGTTACACGGCCTGCTCGTCGACTGCTCCCGGCCGGACGGTGGCTCGGGCCCGGACCCGGACCTGCAATCGGGACGTGTCCCGACGACGCGAGCAGACGGTGGCGATCCCGTTCGGACCGGCTGGACCGACCGGGTGGAGCGACGTCTCCGGAACTACCGGACGCTGCTCTCGCCGCTGATCTGCGGGGCGTCCGTCGTCGGAAACCTGTTCCTGCTGTCGCTACTCTCGAAGGCGGTCGTCCTGGTACAGTTCGGCGCTCTGGCGTGGCTCGCGCTCCCGGCTGCGACGCTCGCGAGTGTCGCCCTCGCGCTCCGCGTCCACGACGCTCGCGTCGGCCGACTCGCCGGGAACGGCGTCGGCGTCGGGTGGCTGCTCGCTCCCGTCGTCCTCCCGCTGTACGGCCTCGTCGCCGTCAAGGCGACTGTCGAGTACCCGCTCTCCTGGGACGGCGAGTGGTACAGCGTCGCCAAGGGCACCTAACGGCTGAGTACGCTGTCCGCTCTCGCGTCGGACCCGCTATCCGCTCTCTTGCCGATCAGGCTGTCGCCCCGTTTCCCGCTCCGGACGCCGTTGAAGTGATCCGCGAAACTACTGGATATCGAGTGACCACTCAGACAGTGTTCGATTCAGGGGATTGTTTTAACATCAGTTTCAGTCGACCGTGGTGTGGAAGAAAGTGGATCCGGAGACCGCACCGCACTCGAAATCGAGAGTTGAAAGCCCTCGGACCGCTGGCGGTCGCTGCGCGGGATATTCTCGCTCGGACAACAGCAACGCTCCGCACTCGCGAGAATAGGGCCCGCGCAGGCGACTAAACTGCACGCCAGCGGCCCTCGCCCTTTCAGTCCGCCAGGAATATTCGGGTTGCACAGGCTCTCTCGACGGTGAATGTCCGGTAGCCGAACCCACAGACATCTCCCTGGCGGACTGGAAGGGCGAGGCGGGCTCGCGGGGAGCGAAGCGACCAGAGTCGCCTGAGCGACCCCTATCCGCGCGGGCGGTGCTGAGAGCGCGGATATGTCGCTCAGCGACCGCGAGCCCGCCGAGGGCTTCCATCTCACGGTCGCGAGTGCGGTCAGGACGAGTGCGGCTCTCGTTGCGGAAAGAGTACCAACTCCAATTGTTACACGCACACTCCCTCTGTAACATCCAAACCTACTGCAGTCCACTCCAGGGCGTCACTCGTCGACGGTTGCGAGCAGGTGCTCGCGGAGGTCCGCCGACGACCGGGCGACGTAGTCGGCGCGCACTCTGTCGGTCTCGTCGCTCCCGCCGTGTCTGAACCCGACGACGTGCATGCCGGCGCGGTCGGCCGCCTCGATGCCGTGGACGGAGTCCTCGACCGCCACAGTACGAGTCGGGTCGACGCCCAGTTCGCCGGCCGCGTGTTCGTAGACCGTGGGATGTGGCTTGCCCGGTCCGTCGACGGCGTTCGCACTGACGACGGCGTCCACCGACAGACCGAACCGCTCGCGGACGGCGTCGATCCAGTCGTGGGGCGACGACGAGACGATGGCCACGCTGGCGTCGCGGTCCCGGAGGTCGGACACGAGGTCGTGAGCGCCCGGCAGGAGTGTCACGTCCTCGCCGTAGATGCGCTCGGCCGTCTCCTCGTACCAGCCGAGGAACTCCTGTCTGTCCATCCCGACCCCGTAGGTCTCGGCGAGGTAGTCGTAGATCTCCCGGTAGTTCATCCCGGTTATCTCGTCGATGTCGAGGTCTTCCAGGCCGACCCGGGGGAGGAGTTCCTCTTTCTCGTAGGGGACCCAGTAGTCCTCGGAGTCGACGAGGACGCCGTCCATGTCGAAACAGACCGCTTGCATGGGTGACGGTTCGGCCTCCGGATTGAAGCTTTTGTGTTCGTCGATGGTTCCCTGACAGGCCCCGACTCGTGGGATTCGAACCGACCCGTGTCGTTCCAGCCGGTTCGTGTAGTTCGAAAATAATTTATCGCGCTCGGTCGACGTCCCGGGTGATGGACGCGGAAGCTATCGAATCTCTCGGTGCGCGGTTCTACTACGGATTCGCCACAGCCGTCCTCGTCGGCGTCCTCGCGGTCGTCGGCCTCGCGTGGGTGCTCGCACCGGACGAGGTCGCCTTCTACTCGCTGGTCGGCCTGCCGGTCGTCCTGTTTCTCGCCGCCGCGGCGGTCGCGGTGGCGACCGGCCAGCGGACCGAAGCCGTCGGCCACCTCGTCGCGACGGTCGGCTGGCTGGTCGTCCTCGCTGGCGTCGCGACGGGCTGGGAGCCGCCCGTTCTGGCGGATCTGGGGGTCGCGGACCCCGCGCTGCTGGTCGGGCTCGCACTGACGTTTCTCGGAGGCGTCGTGAGCCTCGCAGCCGAACACGGCGACCGACTCCGGGCGAGAGTCGCCCGGCCGTGACCCGGCCGAAAAGCGTTTGCGTCCGTCCGTCGAACCGCCACGCGATGGACGTGAAGGCGATCCAGCGCCTCGAACGGGGGTTCTGGTACCGACTGGGCAGTGGCCTCGCGGCCGGCGCCGTCGTCGCCGTGGTCGCCGCGTTGCTGCTCGCCCCGGGTGAGCCCTTTCTTCCGGCGGTCATGGGCGTGCTCGCGGTCGCCTTTCTGGGCTTCGGTGCGACCGCGCTGGCCGTCGACGACCGCGTCGAAGCAGCCGGGCAAGCTGTCGTCGCTCTGGGGTGGGTCGTACTCGGTGTCGGTGCCGCGATCGACTGGACGGCGTTCGGTCTCGCCGACGTGCTCGGCGTCGGAGACCCGATATTCTGGGGCGGGATGGGGCTGGTGGCCCTCGGCGGACTCGTCGGGATGTGGGCCGACCGCGGTACCGGCGCCAGCGGGACCGGGCCGGAGTCTGGGTCGGGGTCCGGGTGAGTCGCTCGCTGTCACCGTCGCTGTCGGGCCCCTCCGGTACTCAGAGCATCACGACGAGCGAGACGACCGGGACGACGACCGCGTAGACGAGTCCGAAGACGAACAGGCGGGTGGGGACGACCCCCTCGGCCGCGGGCTGGTCCAGCGTCGATGCCGAGAGCGCGTCGTGGTACTGCTCGGGGAGGTCGTCGCGGACCGTGCGACGGGTTCGGATCCGGTCGAGCGGGTCGTCGCCGGTACAGCCCAGTCGCCAGGCCGCAAGGACGAGCCCCGCCCCCAGCACCGGCGGGACGCCGACGAGCACGGCGAGTCCGCCGGATCGTGAGACGAGACCACCGGCTATGGCGAGCGCGACCAGCCTGATCGTGGCGGCCGGCGCGATCACGCCAGCGAGTGCCGCGTAGATGAACGTCCGGTCGGCGAACCTGCGTCTCACTACCGGGTGGGAGGACAGCACGTACAAAACGGTTGTCGCTACACGGGTCCGGAAGGCCGGTCGGTACGACAGCCGCGAGACGCGAGCGTCGCGTTCCTACCCACCCAGAACGGCGGCGAACGCACGGTAGATGCCGAAGCCGATGGCGATCGAACAGACGAGCGTGACGACCCAGAACCCGAGCGTGACGCCGATCTTCCGGCGGGAGACGCCCGCGGAGCCGCCGGCGAGGCCGCCACCGATGACGCCCGAGATGATGATGTTGTTGAACGAGATGGGGATGCCGAGCGCGATGGCGGCCTGGGCGATGATGAATCCCGGGACCAGCGCGGCGATCGAGCGGCGGACACCCAGCTGGGCGTACTCCCGGGAGGTGGCCTGGAGGAGTCGCGGCGCGCCCATCCAGGCACCGCCGAGGATGCCGGTTGCGCCGACGGCGAGCAAGACGAGCCCGGGGAGGCCGAGTTCGGCCGTGTAGAGGTTCTCGAGGGGGCCCGTCGCCAGGCCGACCTGGCTGCCGCCACTGGAGAAGGCGACGACGCTCCCGAGGACGACCAGGAACGTCTTGATACCCCTGTCGACCGAGGCCTGGGTGCGCCGGCGGATGAACAGGAAACTCAGTGCGGCGAAGACGACTGTCGCGACGACGAGCGTCGGGTCGATACCCCCCACCACCGGGAGGTCGGCGACCCGGGCGGCCCACGCGGCGAGCGAGCTCTGCGTGCTGTCGGGCCCGGATGGGATGACGCTCAACTGGACGTTGGCGACGATGCCGCCGACGACGGCCGCTAGCAGCGGAACGCCCACGGTCTCGGGGATGTCGTCGCGTCGCAGGACGGTGGCGGTGAGGTAGGCGAGGCCACCCGAAACGGGAGGAACGAGCACCCAGAAGGTGGCGATCCGGCGGTAGGTGTCGACCGCGGGGTCGCCGCCCAGGGAGAGGCCGACGCCGACCATCGCCCCCGTCGTCGCGAAGGCGGCTGGGACGGGGTAGCCGGTGTAGACGCCGAAGGCCATGAACGCCGTCGCCGTCAGGAGTCCCGCGGTTGCCGCGAGCGACGTGATGGCGACGCCGTCGATGAGCCCCGCGCCGACGGTCTCGGAGATGGACCCACCCTGCGTGAGCGCGCCGGCGGCGGCGAGGATCCCGATGAGGAACGCGGCCCGCATCGTCGAGATGGCGTTGGCGCCGATCGCGGGGGCGAAGGGCGGCGAGTTGCTGTTGGCGCCGAGCGCCCACGCGGTGAACAGGCTCGTCACCGTCGCGAGCGCGACCAGCGCCCAGAAGAGCGGGTCCGCCATTCAGGTCACCCCGTCTGCTCGACCCCTGTCTCGGGGTCGTTCGTCAGTCATCACCCGTGATTGCGGGGCCCGGCGGAAAAACGTTCGCGCCCGGTCGTCGGCGGTCACGCGTCGGCGGTCACGCGTCGGTGTCGTCCTCGTCCGCGTGCTCGTCTTCGGCCTCCGCGTTCTCGTCCGCGTGTGCGTCGTCCCCGCGCCTGACGACGAGGACCGGCCCGACCGTCTCGCTGGCGACGCGCTCGCCCTCGTCGCCGAACAGGAGCGAGCGCAGCGACGGCGTAGTAGCCGAAGCCGACGAGGTAGAAGGCCGTGGCGAAGACGAGCCCGAACCACAGCGAGAGGCCGACGACTGTGCCGGCGAGCGCGCCCAGACCGCGGGAGATGAAGTAGTAGCCGCCCCCGTTTTTGGGCATCGCCGTCGCGAGTTCCGAGGTGGGCAGCGCCAGGAGCAGGGCGACGACCATGCCGATAGCGAAGGATCCGGCGGCGGCCGGGCCGGCTTGCCCCGCGGCGAGGCCGGGGAAGACGAAGATGCCCGCGCCGATCATCGTCCCGATACCGATGGCGAGGCCGCCGGTGAGCCCGAGCGTCCGCTCGAGTTCGGCGTCGTCGGTGATGGTGGCCTCGTCGGTCTCGACCGTCTCCTCGACCACCGGCCCCTCCCCCTCGATGTTCGTCCCGCCGGGCGTATCGGTGCTCACGACGCGGTCGTCTCACGCCACGTACATATGTGTGGGGTCACGACAGACGCGGTCCGGACGCCCCGGTCGCGGCAGCTCGCGGTGGACATCGTACAGACGCCCGAGTCGCGGTGGCGTTCCGTCGGCAGATGGGCGTGTCGCGTACCCGGTCTTTTTTCGTCGTGCCGGCAGAGACCCGGATATGGACAGACGGCTCCGGCGGACGCTATCGGTCGGTCGGGCGATCGTCCACGAGGTTCGCACGGAGCGCATCACGTTCATGGCGGGCAGCATCGCCTACCACGCGTTCGTCTCACTGCTCCCGTTGCTCTTGCTGGTGTTGGCCGTGGTCGCGGCGCTGGACCGCCCGGAGATCGAACGGGGGATCATCGCGCTGGCCGCCGCACTCCTCTCCCCCGGGGCGGGTGACGTCCTCGTGGCCGAGTTGCGCTCGACCTCCACGGGCGTGTCGCTGCTGGGGCTCGTCGTGCTCGTGTGGGGGACACTCCGGATCTTCCGCGGACTCGACACCGCCTTCTCGGACATCTACGAGACAGAAGCACACAACACGCTCGTCGACCAGTTCGCGGACGGCCTGGTCGTGCTGGTGTGTGTCGCCGTCGCGCTCCTCGTCGGCGCGGGCCTCGAACGGATGCTGACGTTCGACGGGACTGCCGGCTGGGTCGCCGGCCGGGCGGTCCTCGTCGTCGGCCTCGCGCTCGCGTTCCTCCCGATGTACTACGTCTTCCCCGACGAGCCCGGGATAACCGTCCGCGAGGTGCTTCCGGGCGTGGGCTTCGCTGCCGTCGGGTTGACGGCGTTCGCCTCGCTCTTTCGTGTCTACCTGGAGGCCAGCGGCAGCGCCGAGACCGGGAGCGTCCTCGGCGGCGTCCTCGTCTTCCTGACGTGGCTGTACTTCAGCGGCTTCGTCGTTCTGGTCGGCGTCGCCATCAACGCAGTCCTCTCGAACCGGAGCCGCGACGTGGACATCCGGCCGGTCGTCGGCGGCCAGCCCCGTCGGGGCGACCACGACGTCGCGGCGGCCGAACACGGAGTCGACAGAGACCGACTCGTGGCCGCCATCGAGCGATTGCGCGTCGACCTGCGCGAGGGCGACGCCGTGGCCGTCACGACCGGCGACGACACCGTGACCCTCCCCGCCCCCGACGAGGTGCTCGTCGACGTCGACCCCTCGCGACTGCCCTTCGTCTCCGACGTCGTCTCCATCGAACTGCGCTGGTCGCCGGACGGGACGCCGCTCTCCGGTGACGACGGCGAGACCGCGACCGAACGCGACGAGGCGTCGGCGGGAGGGGACGGTGGCGTCTCGTAGGTTCGGGGGCTCCTGCGAGCGGTTCCGACGACGACGTCAGTCGCGTTCGAAGGTGAACGACCGGTCCTCTCTCCCCCGGTAGTCGTGTAGTACTTCGACGGCCTCCGGTCGGCCGTCGTCGACGGCGAGTTCACACCGGTAGTCGAAACTCGCGTTCCCGCACTCGACGTCCCGCGTGGATTCGTAGGGCGATTCGGTCCCGACTGCGAGGTGGGCGACGCCGTCCGTGGCGCTGTAGTTGACCGTCGACAACACCGGACGGTTACAGCCCGCAGGGTCCATCGTCCCCGCCACCGTCACCGCCGCGTCGCCGAACGTCGCGCTCGCGGTATCGTCCGTCGGTTCGTGTCCGTCGACGACGCGGAACGTGGCGGTCACCCCGTCGGCCGTGTGACGGGCGGGCGTTCCAGTCCCTGTCCCGCTCCGCGTCGGGGACTCCGCCGGGCCTGCGGGAGCGTCACCGGTCGGCGAGAGACAGCCGGGGAGACAGATCCCGGTCGCCGTGGCGGCGAGGAGTGTTCTCCGTCGCACATGCGAGTGTCGGCCGGTAGCGGGAAAAATCCGGCCGTGTCTCAAACACTCACTTCGCCTTCCAACGACGGGTACGGGGCCGAGGCGTCTCAGGCCAGTCCCGCTTCCTGCATGTACTCGTCGAGTCTGGCGGCGATCGCGTGGGCGAACGCCTCGTCGTTGATGTCCGTCTCGCGTTCGATCAGGTCGACGTCGTCGTCGACGTGGTCCCGGAGCGCGTCGAACAGCGCCGCGTCGGCCGCGGGGTCGTGGAAGTCCTCGCCCTCCACGTCGAGCATGGAGACGCCCCCCAGCGGCAAGGCGAGTGCCGTCGGCCCCGTCGCGGCGTTCAACTTCTCGGCGATGATCCGTCCGAGTTCGGCGGTCTCCTCGGGCGTCGTGCGCATCAGGGTCACCTGCGGGTTGTGAACGTGAAACGTGCGCCCCTCGAACTCCTCGGGGACCGAGTCCCGGGGGCCGAAGTTCACCATATCGAGTGCGCCCGTCGAGACGACCTGCGGGATACCGCGCTCGCCCGCCGCGTCGAGTCGCTCGGGCCCGGCCGAGAGGACGCCACCGACGAGTTCGTCGGCCCACTCAGTGGTGGTGACGTCGAGGACGCCGTCGATGATACCCTCCTCGACGAGTGACTCCATCGCCTTCCCCCCCGTGCCGGTGGCGTGGAAGACGATGGTCTCGTAGCCGCGGTCTTCGAGGTACTCGCGGGCGGCCTGCACGCAGGGTGTCGTCACACCGAACATCGTGATCCCGATGGTGGGTTTCTCCTCGACCTCGACGTCCGGGTCGTTTTCGACCATCCCGACCATCGCGAGGGCGGCGTTGGCGATGACCTGCCGGGAGAGCTGGTTGAGCCCCTCGATGTCCGCGACCGAGTACAGCATGGCGATATCCCGGGAGCCGACGTAGGGTTCGGTGTCGCCCGAGGCCATCGTCGAGACCATGAATTTGGGTACGCCGACGGGCAGCGCTCGCATCGCGGTGGTCGCGACTGACGTGTTCCCGGACCCGCCCAGACCCAGCACGCCGTCGAGTCGCCCCTCCTCGTGGAGACGGGTGACGATAGTCGCCGCACCCTCGCCCATCGCCTCGATGGCCTCGCCGCGGTCGCCTGCCTCCCGCAACGCTTCGAGGGTGGTGCCGGCCGCCTCGGCGACGTCGCTCGCGCTCGTGTCCGGTTCGAACTCGGGGTCGCCCATCACGCCGACGTCGACGACGTGGACGTCGACACCCTGGGCGAGGATGACGTCCCGCGCGAAGTCGATCTCCTCGCCTTTCGTGTCGAGCGTGCCGACGATGACGACGCTCATGGCCGCCTCCTGTGTCGAGTCGGCACCATCAGAAATCGATCTCCTTGAACTCGCGGGCCTGGTTCCGGATGGCCTCCTCGGTGGGGAGGCGTTCGATGCTGGAGGCACCGAAGAAGCCGACGACGTCCTCGGTGTTGTTCAGGACGTACTCGGCGTCGTCGGGCCAGGCGATCGGCCCACCGTGACAGATAACCATGACGTCCTCGTTCACGTCTCTGGCGGCGTCGCAGTGGGTCTGGACGCGCTCGGCGGCCGTCTCGAGGTCCAGGGCGGTCTCGGCGCCGATGTCGCCCGACGTCGTCAGGCCCATGTGCGAGACGACCACGTCCGCACCCGCCTCGGTCATCGCGCGGGCTTGCTCCTCGCTGAAGACGTACGGACAGGTGAGCATCCCCTGGTCGCTGGCTTCCCGTATCATCTCGACCTCCTGGTCGTAGCCCATCCCCGTCTCCTCGAGGTTCCGGCGGAACCCGCTGTCCTCGTCGATGAGCCCCACCGTCGGGAAGTTCTGCACGCCCGAGAAGCCGCGGCGTTTCAGATCTTCGATGAAGACCTCCATCTCGCGGAAGGGGTCGGTGCCGTTGACCCCCGCGAGGACGGGTGTATCCTCGACGACGGGGATGACCTCGTGGCCCATCTCGACGACGATCTCGTTGGCGTCGCCGTAGGGCAACAGCCCCGCCAGCGACCCGCGGCCGTTCATCCGGTAGCGCCCCGAATTGTAGATGATCAGCAGGTCGACGCCCCCGCGCTCGGCGAACTTCGCGGAGATACCTGTTCCCGCACCCGCGCCGATGACGGGGTCGCCGCTGTCGACGACCGATTCGAGTCTGTCCAGTGTCTCCTCGCGGCTGAACTTCATGGTTCGTGTTGGGCTACGAACAACCGCCTATTCAAGATTTGCCGCGACCGACGGGACAAAAGGTTATGCGCCGGCCGCGCGAACCGTTCACCCGTATCATGTCAGACGAGAACTTCGTCGACACCGACGACGTATCGACACAGCTGTTCGACTGGGGGACGCTGAAGTGGATGGCCACGCCCGAGGTCAACGGCTCCGAGCGGTTCAGTGCCGGCGTCGTCCAGCTCGAACCCGGGAAGGGACACGAACTCCACACCCATCCAGACAGCGACGAGATCCTCTATGTCGTCAGCGGCGAGGGCGAACAGACCGTGGCCGGTGACACCCGGGAGGTGTCGGCGGGCGAGATGATATTCATCCCCGAGGGCGTCGAGCACGGGACCGTCAACACGGGGTGGGAGCCGCTGAAACTCCTGGCCGTCTACGCGCCGCCCGGCCCCGAGGAGGAACTCGCCGACCTGCCCGAGTGTGAGATCGTCCCCGCGGGTGAACTCCCAGCACGCGACGACTGACGAGCAAGTCCCCGTACTCACGCGAAGAAGGCGGTCAGCCTGTCGGCGGCTTCCGCCACGCGGGGGGTCACCATCGCGAACCGGAACCAGTCGGTCCGGGACTCGCCGAAGGCCGCGCCGGGCATGCCCGCGACGCCGGCCTCGTCGACGAGACGCTCGACGTTGTCCATGGTCCCGGGGAACCCCTCGAAGCGGGCCATGACGTAGAACGAGCCCTGTGGCGTCGTGTATTCCGCCCCCGCGGCGTCGAGCGCGTCGGTGAACGTGGCGATCCGCTCGCGTAACAGCGCACGGTTGTCCTCGTAGTAGTCCGGCGGCGTCTCCTGCAGTGCCCGCAACACCGCGAACTGCGCGGGCCGGCTCCCGGTGACCACCGAGAGCATGTGGCGGGTGCGTGCGGCGTCCAGCAGGTCACCGAGCGGACCGTTCTCGGGCGGAAATAGCGCGTAGCCGACGCGCAACCCCGTGACAGCCATCGACTTCGAGAAGGCGTTGGTGACGACGACGTGGTCGGACTCGTGGGCGAGTGCGCTCTCGAACCCACCCGTATAGTCGAAGTGGTCGTACACCTCGTCGCTGACCAGGACGGCGTCGTACGCTTCCGCGATCGCGACGAGTTCGGCGACCGTCTCCTCGGGATAGACAGCGCCGGTCGGGTTGTTCGGGGAGTTGACGACGATCACTCCTGTCTCGGCACTGGCAGCCTCGCGAACGACAGCGGGGTCCAGCTGGCCGTCGTCGTCGACCGGGAGGTACTGCGTGGGGGTGTCGAGCAGGTTCGCGCGGCCGGCGTAGTAGGGGTAGACGGGGTCGGTCAGCAGGATCTCGCGGCCGCTCCCGCGCCGGATCGCCTCGGTCATCGCGAGGTGGTTGGCCTCGCCGGCACCGTTCGTGACGAGCACGCGCGAGCGGTCGACGCCGCGACGGTCGGCGATCTCCTCGCGTAGCGGCGTGATGCCGACGCTGGGCGGATACGCGAAGGCGTCGGCGTCGCGGTCGGCGTACTCGCGCAACCCCTCCCGGAGCGATTCGGGCGGTCCCCAGTCCGGGCTGCCACTCACCATGTCGACGACGTCCCTGTCGGCCCGGGCGGCGTACTGCATGACCCGGAAGAACTGGGGGGTCTCGTAGTCCATGCCGGTGGCCCGTCTCCCATCGTCGTAAACGTTGCTGGGACGGGTGACGTCTGCGAGGGCTCCCGGAGCGGACGTGTAGCGGACCGAACCGGTCGAAGAGCTATTCTATCGTCCCTGTTAGCTTTTACCCCCGCATTTTCGCGAGTGGTTGACACCCTAACATTTTATGGCACGTAACAGAAAGTATCCGAACCATGAGCGGCTCAGACGGGACAGTCTCCCGGCGAGACCTGTTACGGGCGGCGCCGGCCCTCGCGGCCGGCGGGCTGGCGGGCTGTAGCAGTCTCGTCGGCGACAGCGGCACCGACACGCCGGCCTCGACGCCGACCGAAACACCGACGCCGACACCGACCGCGACGCCGACTGCGACGCCGACTGCGACCGCCACGCCGACACCGGACCGGCCGAGCGTCGCGCGCCAGATCGTTCAGCGCGACAGGGCGGCGATCACGCACATCTACCGGAGCGTCACCGGGGAGATCACCTGGCCCTCCCTGGAATCGTACAACCGGGTCGACCCGAGGTTGCTGGGCGTCTGGGAGGTCGGCGACGACCGCGCCGAGTTCACCGACAGCGCCGCGTTCAGCGAGTCCGGCCCGGACTACGACCGCGAGGGCACCTACGCCGCCTACGACGGCAGGATCTTCCTCCAGTACAGCACCGGGGAGGAACTCACGATCGGGTACGAACTGCGCCAGGACGGGGGCGGGACGCTCCTCGATCTCAGCAACGACTCGGGCGTCTTCGCCACCTACACACAGACGCAGGACGCCGACGACGAGCGGACGGTTCTCGAGCAGTTCGAGGACCTGATACTCGTCGAGGCCGAGAGCCCCGAGACCCAGCGTCAGGAACTCCAGGGCGGGAATACGGGGTCGGGATTCGTCGTCACGCCCGAGGGACACGTCGTCACCAACGCCCACGTCGTCGGCGCGGACGAGGACCCCGAGTACACGCTGTACTACCGGCTCGCGTCGAGGACACGCGATGCGATCCGGAGCACGCTCGAGGAGGACTACGACCTGACCGACGCCGAGCAGGCGGACGTCGAGGAGGTCTTCTTCGACAAACTGTTCGCCTACTACGCCGACCACTCGACGGTCCGGAGCGTCGAGACGAGCGTCTCCGTCCTGCACGGCCGGACGCCCCCCGACGAGGACCTCGAGGTCCACAGCTGGTCGGCCACCGTCGAAACCGCGGGGACCGTCCGCGAGACGGTGCAGGGTGAACCGACCTGGGGCCGTGACGTCGCGGTCCTGAAAGTCGACGCGGGGTCGCCCCTCCAGACCGTCCCGCTGGGTGACTCGACCGACCTGGGGACCGGCCAGGACCTGTTCGTCGTCGGCTACCCCGACATCGGCGTCCAGAACCTCTTCGAGGACCGCAACACCGTGCTCGAACCCACACTCACGTCGGGCGTCGTCAGCGCCCGGCGGACGCTCAACTCCGGGATCGAGACGATACAGACCGACGCCGGCATCAACGGCGGCAACAGCGGCGGCCCCATCTACGACGCGAACGGCGAAGTCGTGGGCATCGCGACGTTCAAACCCGCCGACCTGGACCTCGAAGAGGTCGCCTTCGGCCTCCCGATCGAGACCGCGACGGGCTTTATGGGCGAACTCGGCGTCGAGAACACGCCCGGCGAACTCACCGAGGCTTTCCGCGAGGGACTCGACGCCTACTGGCGCGACGACTGCGAGGACGTCACGAACCACATGGAGGCCGTCCTCGACATCTGGCCCGAACACCCCTACGCCCGCGAGTTCATCGAGGACTGCTGACAGGCGACTCACACGTCACTCGCTTCGCTCGTGACCTGTTCGTCGCCTGTGTGTCGGAAGGTGAGACCGGGCCGCTCGTGCTCTGCTGAGACCGGCCGGTCTCAGCGCCGCACTCGCTTGCAGTCGGTCGGTTATTTGTTCGCGGATATAAATGACAGTAAGGAAAGATTTATTACGAACCGCGAACAACGATCTATCGAGTCGAGGTGACCAGCAATGGCGCTACCGACTCGACCAGTCAGTTCGTGGGTACAGGGCACAGATTTCCCGAGTCAACTGTTCGGAACCGGCAGTGACGACTACGAACTGTACGAGGAAGACGGGGAGTTCGTCCTCACCGTCGAGATGCCCGGCTTCGACGTCGAGGAGATCGACGTCAGCTGGAACGAGGGGATGTTGAACATCGCCGGCGAGCACGAGGACGACCACCGCGGCGAGCGCCGGACCTACCACCGGCGGTTCCGGTTCCCGAAGGAGATCGAGGACGACGAGATCACCGCCGAGTACACGAACGGCGTCCTCGAAGTGCGCCTCCCCGTCCTGACGGGTGCCACCACGCGCGGCAGGACCATCGAGGTCGAAGGCTGACCGCTCGCGAACCGTTCCGAGCCCTTCTCCGTTCGTCCCATGGGACTGACAGTCAAACCGCTCAAGAACCGCGACCCGGGTTCGAGACACCGGCGTCAGTCGCCGACTGACACGACACTGTCGTCGACTGTGCCGGACGCTCCACGGACAGAGCTCGCGACGATACAGGACGTTCTCTGAGGGGCCTCGACGGCCCACGACGGCGACGCGTTTTTTCACGCCGACTCGCGAAGGGGTGTGTATGACAGACGACGCGTCTACACCGTCCCCGGACGACGCGTTCGCCGCACTGGGCAACGAGACGCGACTGGCCATCCTCCGGGCGCTCGGCGACGCCGACGAACCGCTCCCGTTCTCGGCGCTCTACGACCGGGTCGACGTGAGCGACAGCGGCCAGTTCAACTACCACCTCGACAAACTGGCGGGGCACTTCGTCCGCCAGTCCGACGCGGGGTACGAGCTCGCCCGCCCGGGCAGTCGCGTCGTCGAGGCGGTCCTCTCGGGTGCGGTGACCGACACGCCGGTGCTCGAAGCCACCGAGGTCGACCACCCCTGTCCGTTCTGCGGTGCGCCGGTCGAGGTGACCTTCCGCGACGAACGCGTCGAACTCTACTGCACGGAGTGTGCGGGCAACTACGGGGAAGGTGCGACCGCTGTCCCCGGTGAGGACACACCCGAGACTGCCGACAGCGGGTACGGCTACCTCGGCTACCACCCGCTCCCGCCCGCGGGCGTCCAGGGCCGGGACGCCGAGGCGGTACTGGGCGCGGCGATGACCTGGGGCCACCTGGAACTCATGTCAGCGGCTGGTGGCGTCTGTCCCCGCTGTTCGGCACCCCTCGACCGCGAGTTGCGCGCCTGCGACGACCACGACGCGAGCGACGGGCTCTGTCCGGCCTGTGGCAACCGCCACGCCGTCGTGGTCGACCTGACGTGTACGAACTGTATCTACGACGAGAGCGGGTCGGCCATCATCGGCCTCACCGGCGTGACCCCGCTACTCGCGTTCCTGACTGCGCGTGGCTACGACCCCATCACACCCGATCCGGGGACCCACGCGACCGTGAGTCGCGCGCTCAACGACTACGAGGAGACCGTCCTGTCGACCGACCCGCTCCGGGTCCGGTTCGTCGTCACCGTCGACGGGGACGAACTCGCACTGACCGTCGACGCGGACCTCGACGTCGTGGAAGCCGTCGAACGGACCGGGACGGCGAGTGACTGACGCTCGGCTGCGTCCCGAAGCGCCGACTCGGGTCCGTCACTCCAGCAGGTTCTCGCCGGTCATCGCCGCGGGTTTCGCGACGCCGACGAGGTCGAGCAGCGTCGGGGCGAGGTCTTCCAGCGCACCGCCCTCCCGGACCGTGTGGCCGCCGTCCCCGCCGTCGGGAGCGACGTAGACCAGCGGGACGGGATTGGTGGTGTGTGCGGTGTGCGGTTCTTCGGGCGTGCCCATGTCGTCGGCGTTGCCGTGGTCGGCCGTGACGAGGAGATGTCCACGGGCCTGTAACACCGCCGCGGCCAGTCGCCCAAGTTGCTCGTCGACGGCCTCGACGGCTGTGACGGCGGCGTCGAAGTCGCCGGTGTGACCCACCATGTCCGCGTTGGCGTAGTTGAGCACCAGCACGTCCGGGTCCTCGTCCTCGATGATACCGATGGCGGCGTCGGTCACCCCGGCCGCGCTCATCTCCGGTTGCAGGTCGTAGGTCGGGACGTCCGGGCTCTCGACGATTTCGCGGGTCTCGCCGTCGAACTCGACCTCGCGGCCGCCGTTGAGGAAGTAGGTGACGTGGGCGTACTTCTCGGTCTCGGCGATCCGTAACTGGGTGTGTCCGGTCTCCGCGAGCAGTTCTCCCAGGGTATCCTCGGGCAGGATCGGCGGGAAGGCGACGGGCAGGTCGAACGTCTCGTCGTACTCCGTCATCGTCACGACGCGACAGTCCGGCGGCGAGGTGTCGGCCCCCCAGTCGTCGGGGCGGATATCGGCGAGCAACCGGGTGAGTTGCCGGGCGCGGTCCGACCGGAAGTTGCAGAAGACGACCGCGTCCCCGTCGGCGAGTGCTGGTCCCCCCGCAACCAGCGTCGGCTCGACGAACTCGTCGGTGTCGCCGCGGTCGTACGAGTCCGTGACGGCGTCGACCGCCGATTCGGCCGAGTACTCGGCCTCGCGGTTCACGATGGCGTCGTAGGCTCGACGGGTCCGGTCCCAGTTGTGGTCGCGGTCCATCGCGTAGTACCGCCCCGAGACGGTCGCGACGTGACCGGTCCCCTGCTCGTCGGCGTGGGACCGGAGGTCGGCGAGATAGCCCTCACCGCCAGTGGGGGAGGTGTCCCGGCCGTCCGTGAACGCGTGGGTGACCGCCTCGACTTCGTTGTCGGCCGCCAGTTCGATCAGCGCGTGGAGGTGAGACTGGTATGAGTGGACGCCGCCGTCCGAGACCAAACCCATGAAGTGAACCCGACCGTCGTGGGAATCCGCGTAGTCGAACGCCGACTGGATGGCCTCGTTCTCGTCGATGGGGCCGTCGCCGGCGACGTCGTCCGGGACCTCCCCCCCGCGCCAGCGGGCGATGGCGTCGGTGACGCGGGCCGATTCCTGGGTGACGACGCGGCCGGCGCCGATGTTCAGGTGGCCGACCTCGGAGTTGCCCATCTGTCCCTCGGGGAGCCCCACGCGCCGGCCGGACGTGACGAGCGTCCCGGACGCCCCCGCCTCCCGGAGGCGGTCGAACGTCGGCGTGTCGGCCGCGGCGACCGCGTCCCGGGCCCCGGGGTCCGGGTTGAGCGCCCACCCGTCGAGGATCACGAGTGCTGCTTTCACGTCTCGGGGTCCGTCCGGCCGGGCCAAGTCGGTGTCGGTCCGCGCGACTGAACGCCGGTCCACGAAACGAACGCCGTCACCGGACCCGGTTCGCACCGCTCGCCCCGTCGTGTGGTCACAAATCACACGAACCACGAAGTTATGTGACTGGCCGGTCCATTCCCGGGCATGGACGCCCAACTGCTGCCCGACGACCTCGCCGAGCAGATCGTGACGACAGCACGGACAGCGACCGGCGACAGCCTGCGGTCGGTGACCTACTTCACGCGCTCTGACTTCGAGCAGCTCTACCTCCGCGAGGACCTGGAACGCGACGCCGACCTGGACACCTTCGTCGGCCACGAGTGGCGGGGGTTCCGGGACACCCGCAACGCCTATCAGACCTCCGAACTCGGCGAGTATCGCTACACGGTGCGGGCCTTCGAGAACGGTTACCTCCTCCGCGTGACCGGCGACCGCGCCGGCGTGCTCATCACGACCGACGGCCTCTACATCCAGTCCTACGAGGACATCGCCGACGCCATCGAGAAGATGCTCGCCGAGGACCCGACCCACGACTGAGCGGACTCTATCGAGACACTCGTGACGCTCGACCCCGTCCACGTCGACGGCATCGCCCGCCTCGCCGGCCGCGTGAGCCGCGGCGTCGACGAGGACGACCACCAGGACCTGGCCGAGACGGTGTGGGCGGAGTTCCTCGACCCCCTCTACGACGGCGGCGACACCGTCCTCGAACCGCTGGGTGACCAGGCTCGTTACCAGGCCACCGTCGACGGCCTCGCGCTCCGGGACCCACCGTTCCCCACCCAGCACGGCCTCGACTCGGGCACGATCAACCCGACGACGTTCAAGAACGGCCTCGTCCTCGACGTCTCCCAGGCGGCGATGGCCGCCGTTCCCTCGGACCTCGAACTCCACCGCGGTCGCACGATCGTGATGACGGTCCACTCCAACGACGACACCTACCTGCTCGGCGAGGACGACTGGACGATGGGCGACGGTGGGTACGTCCGCGAGCGTGCGCTGCACGCCCCCCGCGTCGACCGCTACGAGGAGAGCGTCGTCCACGCCCTCGCACTGTATCTCGCCGAGAGCGAACACGCCCTCGAACAGGCCGACATCGTCGACGACCTCCTGATCCTCGACGGCCCGCTCTACCCGACTGGCCTGCTCAAGTGGACGGTCCGGGACACCTCGCTGGCCGACCTGCTCGAAGAGGACGAACAGCCCCGGGACATCGTCGCCAGCTACCTCGAACTCGTCGAGCGATTCGTCGACCGTGACGTCCCCCTCATCGGGTTCATCAAAAACAGCAGTTCGTCCGCCATCACCCAGACCGTCCGGGAGAAGACGAACGCTCCCTGGGCCAACGACAACGCCTTCTTCAACCGGATCCTCGCCCGCCGCGACGACGAGGGTGAATCCCTGACCGACGCGCTCACGTTCACGAACTGGTTCCGTTCCCGGGTCGGTACCGACCAGATCGTCGCCGCGGACAGCGACGCGCTGGGTATCGAACGCGTCCTCGACCCGGAGTGTTACGAGGTCACGTTCTTCGTCGTCTACGACCCGCGCGACGACCTCTGTTACCGCGTCGAGGCTCCCTACGCGTTCACTCGCGACGCCGACCTGCGAGAACGTCTCCGGATGCAGGTGCTCCACGAGGTGGCCGCCGAGAGCGGTCCTCCACTCGCCGTCGCGAAGGCCGACGAACTCGCCCGCATCGACGCCGGCGCCAACGAGCAACTCCGCGGGCGCATCGAGCAGGAACTCGACAGCGAACGCCACCGCGAGTACGACGACAAACGCTGGGGCGTCGACGTCGACGAACTGGTCTGACGACGTGAGGTGCTCGCTCTCTTCCCGTTCCCCACCCGTTGTTTCCCGTCCGCTCGACTTCTGCACGACGAGTGCCGACCGAACAGCCACCGTAGCGAGTGCTGACCGAACAGCCACCGTGGCGCGCGTCGTCGAGTCGTGCCCGAGCAGAGCGAGGCGCCACGCGCCTCGAATGCGAGCGAGGAGCGTAGCGACTCGCGAGCGGCCCGAGGGCTTTCAACGGTCACAAACGAGTGCGGTGCTGTCTGCAGACACACGTTTTCTCACGGAAAACCCACCTGAAACAACTGTTACCTCGACACCACTCTGTGAACGGTTCGATGACACACGCTGATGGAAGCAAAGCTATCCCGGCGGTGCCAGCCTGGCACGTTCTCGACGTCATAGACACGACTCCTCTCAGAAACACCGAACGCAGGTATTCTTGTCGGAGGGGCGCCAAATTCCACCATGGACGAACGCGCAGGGCGACGCCGGAAGACGGAGACTGACCGGTCAACGAAGACTGGCCAGGTGACACGAACCGACCGGCTAGACGGGAACGGGACCGGCCGATGACCGGCGTCTACGAACGCGCACTCGGCGACGCAGCCGACGACCTCCACCCGGGAGTCAGGGAGCGCTACGGGATCGGTCCCGGTGACGACGCCGTCGTCGGACGCGGCGAGATGGACATCGACAACGGGACGCTGGCGCTGCCGGTGCTCTACGCGATGCCCGCCCGGGACCTGCTCTTTCCCGAGACGGGCACCGACGTCCCCTTCACCGTGACGACGGTCGGCTACCGGCTCGACGGCTACGAGGCCATGACGACGCGGCGAACGTTCGACTTCGGTGACACCCGGCGGCGTTTCGACTCGGTGACCGTCTGGGACCACGAACACGAGCGCCTGCTGGATTTCCTCGGCAGAGGCGGGCTGATAGCGAGCGAACTCCGGCCGCGCGTCGAGGACGGCGCGCTCGTCGTCGGCGGTGGCCGCCAGTGGGCGCGGGTCGGGAGCCGCTATCTTCCCTTGCCGGGGCCGTTCGCAGCCGACGTCGAGGTGCGCGACCGCTACGACGACGGCGAGGAGCGATACCACGTCCTCGGGACGGTGACAAACGCGCTCGCCGGGCGGATCCTCCGATATCGGGGCACCTTCACCCAGGAGCGCGAGACCATAGACCCCGTCCCGGACGACCTCAAACCGGCCCGGCTGTCCTCGCTCCCGCCGGCATGAGCGCGGACGACCCCGACGAGGGGCCCGGCGACAGACGGCGGCTGCGAAGCGGCGGCGAGGCGACCGGCACCCCCGCTGTCGAGGCCGCGCGCTGGACCGTTCGCGGGTACGCACTCGGCGACCTGAGTGCCGCGTTCGGGGCACTGGTCTGGACGTTCGCGAGTCTCACCGAACTGTTCACGCCCGTCGAACAGGCGCTCGCGCTCGCGCCGCTGGTGCTGGTCCCGCTCGGGACGGGGATGGCCGCTCGTCCCCGTTTCTCCGGTGCTGCCGACCGCTTTCACGCAGGGGCGACGGTCGCACAACCGGTCGGTGCGCTCCTTCTGACGCTCTCGCTCGTGGTCGACCCGGGACCGGTGGCCGCCGCACTGGCGGTACCCTGGACACTCGTCACAGCGCTGCTCGGGCTGGCGGCGCTCGCGCGGGTTCGCGACCGGCTAGGAACGGTGCGAGCTGACGACGACGGCCATCCTGGCGCTCTCACGGCGGCGCTGGTCACACCCGAGACACTCGTCGACGCCGGGCTGGCGTACGTGACGGTCGGCAGTGTCGCGCTCGTGCTCTCTCATCTCGGGATCACCTTCTGGTTCGAGCCGGCGATAATCCTCCTGACCGCCGTCCACTTCCACTACGCGGGGTTCGTCCTCCCGGTGTTCACGGGACTGGCGGGGCGGTGTCTCGGACCGACAGGAGACCGCCTCTACCGACCGCTCGCCGGCGTCGTCCTCGTTGGTCCGGCGCTGATCGCCGTGGGAATCTCCTTCTCGCCGCTCGTCGAAATCGTCGCCGTCGGGACGTTCACGGTGGCCGTCGCAGCGCTGGGCGGGTACGTCGCCGTCAGCGTCGCGCCGAGGCGGTCCCGCGGCCAGCGAGTCCTGCTCACCGCCGCCGCGCTCGCACTGCCCGTCTCGATGGCGATGGCGCTGGGCTACGGCGTCGGCGCCTACACCGGGAACCCGCCGTTCGGGCTGACACTCGATACGATGGTCACGCTCCACGGCTCGCTGAACGCCTACGGATTCGGGGTCGTGGGGTTCGTGGCGTGGCGGCTGTCGGTCCCGGTCGGTGCCGAACGTGACGTATGAACGGAAGGTATAGGGTCGTCCCCGGCGAGTCGCCGATATGACTGATTCGACTCCGGAGGACGCCGACGGCGGGGACGACTCGTCCGCCACTGGCGGTCCAGAGACAGCGACGCGAGCGGATTCGGACCGCTCCGACGCGACAGACGAGAACTCGGCGACGAACGCGGACGACGGACACGACTATCCGGACCCGGGCGAACCGCTATCGGCGACGGAGGCACTGGAGATCCTCGGCGAGGAGACGCGAGCGCGGATCGTCGTCGAACTCGGCGAGGCGGTCCGCGACGACGGGATCGTCCCGGCACCGCTCTCTTTTTCCGAACTCATGGAGCGGGTCGGCGCCGCCGACAGCGGCCGGTTCAACTACCACCTCGACAAACTCGTTGGCACGTTCGTCTACAAGACCGAGGCGGGCTACCTGCTCGGGCCGCCGGGTCACTTCCTCTACCGGGCGGTCGTCTCCGGCCGACTGACCGAGCGCGAGTCCGTCGAGCCCTTCGAGGTCGGCCCGTGTCCGGATTGTGGCGAGTCCCTGCTGGCCGAGTACCCGGCCAACAGCTGTTTCTACGTCCGGTGTCCGGCCTGCGAGACGTTCCAGCACGCGGTCGAGCTCCCGGCCAGCGGTTTCGAGGGGCGCACACCCCGGGAGGCGCTCACGGCCGGCGTCCGCAGGCGCCACCACGAGGCCGCGCTCCTGCGCCACGGCGTCTGTCACGGCTGTGGCGCCGCGGTCGAGCGCCGCCTCGACGACGGTGACCACGAGGCCTGGGAGGCCTTCTACGGGCACGACGTCTACGCGGCCATGTCGTGTTCGGTCTGTAGCGTCGGCGGCTTCGGCCACCCCGCACTCGCCGCGCTCGTCACCCCGCCGGTCGTCGCGTTCTTCCACGACCACGGGCGCGACGCGTTCGGGGCCACTCCCTGGGAAGCGCCCCTGCCGGGCGCGAAAGCGGGAACGACCGTCCACGACGACGGGGACCGCGTCACTGTGCCGTTCGAACTCGACGGCGACCGGCTCCGGGTCACCCTCGACGACGATCTGGCTGTCGTCGCGACCGAGCGTCGGTGAACTCCCGAAAGAGGCGGACAGACGGACGACCGACCCGCCGAGCCTGTGAACCTGGCTTCTGCAAACGCCCCAACAGAACTGTCGTTCAGAAATGACTTTTGGATGCCCCGGTCCTCGATGTGAGTGCTATGAGCGAAACGGTAGCAGACGCGAATCGGAAGCGAGACGTGTCCGGGTCGGGGTCCGGGTCGGGCCGGGACTGGAAGACGATCGCCCGTGCGCTGGGTGTGGCGCTGGCGCTGTGGGTGGCCGGGCCCGTCGTCGGGAACCTCCTGGGCGCGGTGCCCGTCGTCGCGGTCGTCCTCCAGCAGGGCGGCGTTCCCGAGCAGTTGCCGGCGTGGGCGTTGCTCGTCGGTCAGGTGTTGCTCGACGGGACCTTCCTCGTGGTGGGCGCCGTCTACGCGCGGCGGTGGCTCGGCGGGTTCGACCTGACGCTCCCGGCGGGCGGGGACCGTCGCTGGGTCGCGGTCGGCCTCGGGGGCGCGCTGGCCGTCTGGCTGGTCTCGACCGGCGTCTCACAGCTGCTCGACGTCGAGGGGCCGAGTTCGACTATCACGACGGCCGTCTCCGAGCCGTGGGCGCTGGCGACCTTCGCCGTCATGGGCGTCGTGTTCGTCCCGCTCGCCGAGGAGGTGCTCTTCCGCGGTGCGATCCAACACCGCCTGGGGCGGACGCTGGGTCGGTGGCCCGCGATCGTCCTCGCCTCGCTGGCGTTTCTGAGCGTCCACCTGCTCAACTTCGTCGGCGGGTCACTGCTGGGCCTCGGGCTGGCGTTCGGGACCCTGTTTTCGGTCTCGGTGGTCATCGGCTACGTCTACGAGCGGGCGGACTCGCTGGGCGTGCCGGTGGCCGTCCACGTCGTCTACAACGCCGTGGTGTTCGGCGTGGGGCTCTCCGGTGTACTGGGGTGAGGTGGTTCCCCGACCGGTGGGGGTTTCTACACCGCGGCACGAACACTGAAGACCGGGCCACGAGTAGACCGACGTGATGACCGACCCGCTGGTCGTCGACGCCGGCGAGCTGGACGCCGAGGAATTGCTGGAGAGGCTCAAGGACGAACAGCGCGTCCTCGTCCGCACGGAGTTTCTCGGTTCCGAACACGAGGTGACGCTCCGGTGGGACGGCGAGACCTTCTACTGCGACACCCCGACGCGCCTGCACAGACACGACGACGAGGCGGAGATGCGGACCTGCCTGGAGAACCAGGGCTACGGCCGGTAGTCCGGTTTCCACGACGGACAGCCCTGGTGAGTGTCGGGTAACGTACCCGTTTATGCGTCGGGCGTCCTAACCGGCGGTCACAATGGTCGAGGCGGACCCATCGCCGCGGCGGTTTCGCGAACTCATGCTCGACGAGGAACCGACGTTCGCGGACGTCCTCGCGTGCGTGTTCGGCATCCAGGACCACGAGGTACGCACATATTTGACGCTGCTGGACACCCCGGGCAGCACCGTCGAGGAACTCGCCGACGAACTCGATCGCGACCGCAGCAACGTCAACCGCTCGCTGTCGACGCTTCGCGAGAAGGGCCTGGCCGAGCGCGAGCGACGGCTCCTCAACGGTGGCGGCCACGTCTACCAGTACGCCGCGACGCCGCTGCCCGAGGCCCGCGAGCTGATGCACGAGACCCTGGACGAGTGGGCCGCCTACGTCCACGGCCGTATCGACGAGTTCGGCGAAGACGACGTCTGACCTGGCCGAGATTCACCGAACGGACCGAATAGCGGACTCGCGTGGGCGAACAGACGGCACAGTCGTCGAGCGCGAAGCGGCGTGCCGTACGACCGCGGACCGCTTCGCGGCGAGAGTCAGCGCACGCCGCCGGTTGGTCGCCCACTCCCGGATAAACCTTCGTCGGGGAGGGTCTCGCCAGGCGACCCGTTCGCCGGGCCGCGCAAACCACGCCGCTTTTTCCCTGGCGCGCCGACGGGTCGGACAATGAGCGCGCACCTCGACCTGGACGAACCCGAACCCGACGCTGCGGACGACGGCGTCTGGCTGACCTGCATCGAGTGCGGAGCGACGTTCGCCCCGTTCGACGCCGTCCGCTACACCTGTGACGACTGTGACGGCCTGCTGGAGGTACGCTACGCCGACCTGCCGGCCTGGGAAGACTTCGACCGCGCCGGCGGGCCCGAGAACGACGGCTACGGCGTCTGGCGCTACAGCGACGCGCTCCCCTTCGAATCGGGCGTCTCACTGCCCGAGGGCGGGACGCCGCTGCACTACGTCCCCCGCCTGGAAGAGGAAATCGGCGTCGCGAACCTGCGGGTGAAACACGAGGGGATGAACCCGACGGGGTCGTTCAAAGACCGCGGGATGACCGTCGGCGTGCGGGTCGCGGAGGAAGTCGGCGTCGACCGGCTCGCCTGTGCCTCGACCGGGAACACCTCGGCGGCGCTGGCGGCCTACGGCGCCCGCGGCGGCATGGAGACGCTCGTCCTCCTCCCCGCCGGAAAAGTCGCGGCCGGGAAGGTCGCCCAGGCCAGTCTCCACGGCGCGCGCATCCTCGAAGTCGACGGCAACTTCGACCGCTGTCTCGACATCGTCCAGGACCTGGCGGCCCGCGGCGAGGTGTACCTGCTCAACTCGCTGAACCCGTTCCGCCTGGAGGGCCAGAAGACCATCGGCCTGGAGATCATGGAACGCTTCTTCGCCGACGAGGGGACCTATCCCGACCGGATCGTCCTCCCGGTGGGCAACGCCGGCAACACCTCGGCGCTGTACAAGTGCTTCCGCGAACTCAGGAGGGCGGACGCTATCGACGCCGAGGACGTGCCCAAACTCGTGGGTGTCCAGGCCGAGGGCGCGGCGCCGATGGTCGAGGCTATCGAGGAGGGTGCCGACGAGGTCCGCCGGTGGGACGAAGTGGAAACGCGGGCGACAGCCATCCGCATCGGCAACCCCGTCAACGCGCCCAAGGCGCTCCCGGGCATCCGCGAGACGGGCGGGACTGCCGTGGCGGTCTCCGACGAAGCGATCACCGACGCCCAGCGGAGCCTCGCCGAGGAAGGTGTGGGCGTGGAACCCGCCTCTGCGGCCTCCATCGCGGGTCTGCGGAAACTCCGCGATGCTGGGGAAGTCGGTGCCGACGAGGACGTCGTCTGTCTGACGACCGGGCACCTGCTCAAAGACCCCGACGCCGCCTACGAGGCCGGCAGCGAGCCCGAACCCGTCCCCGCCGACACCGACGCGGTGCTGGACCACCTCGCCGAGTGAGTCCCCGGCGATGTCCGCAACTGTCCGCGAGCGGGGGTTCGAACTCGGTGTCCTCGCGCTGTCTGCCGTCGGTGCCGCACTCGGATTCGCCACCTGGGGACCGATGGGTGCCGTCGGCACCGCGCTCGTCGTCGGCGTGCTCGTGTATCTCCACTTCACCTACCCGTTCTGAGGAGCCGACCGGTCGAGCGGGCGGCGGTCCCTCTCCCTTTTCGGCGCGTCCGGAACGGTTTTCCGCCGACGCGCGGTCACGCCGGGTATGGAACTGACAGGCCCCGACGGCCGTGTCGTCGCCGACTTCGTGCCCGACCGACCGACACTGTCCGTCGCGCGCGACGGCACGGCTCTCGTCGAAGACTCGTATCTGCCCGTGAGTTCGCTCATGCTCGAACTCCACGGCACCTCGTGGCACGACGGCGGCGACGTGACCCTCACCGACCCCGAACCGGTCGAGGAGAGCTACGAGATGGTCCGCGGCAAGGCGAGCGAGCGCGAACACCGCGCGGTGGCGACGACCGCGACGTTCACCCACCCCGACGCGGCGGGTGACGTCCACGTCGACCTGCGGGTCGCTACGGACGGGGTGGCAGTTCGCTACCGAGTCACCGGCGAGGGTCGGGACCTGACGACCGGCGACGCGACGACATTCGAAGTGCCCCGCGAGGCCGTGACGTACCTGACGCCCTTCGACGAGGCCCACGAGGCCAGTGCCCGCCAACAGCCCGCGCGGGAGGTCGACGGGGAGTTCTGCACCCCTGGCCTCTTCGAGGTGGACGGCCAGTGGTGTCTGCTCGCCGAAGCGGGTGCCGACGGCGGCTACGGCGCTTCGCGACTCGTCGCTGGCGAGGACGGGTTCACCTTCGACCTGCCGGAGACGCAGGTCAACGCCCACTATCCGTTCGCGACGCCCTGGCGCGTGGCCGTGGTGGGAGACCTCGAGACGGTCGTGGAGTCGACGCTCGTGACCGACCTCGTGGGGGCGGCCGAGACCGACGATTCCTGGGTCGAGCCCGGCCGCGTCGCGTGGTCGTGGTGGTCCGAATCCGACAGTCCGGACGACTTCGACCGCCAGCGCGAGTACGTCGACTACGCCGCCGAGCGGGGTTGGGAGTACGTCCTCGTCGACGACGGCTGGCAGCGCCGGGCCGAGGACGTCCCGGCACTCGTCGAGTACGCCCGGGAACGCGGCGTGGAACTGTTCCTGTGGGCCCACTGGACGGACCTGAACACCGAGAGCGCCCGCGCCGAGCGCCTCGCGACGTGGAGCGGGTGGGACGTCGCCGGCGTCAAGGTCGACTTCATGGACCACGACGACCAGGGCCGCCTGGCCTTCTACGACCGTCTCGCCGAAGACGCCGCGGAGTACGAACTCCTCGTCAACGTCCACGGGTCGGTCGTCCCGACCGGACTCCAGCGCCGGTACCCCCACGTGATGACCTACGAGGGCGTCATGGGCGCCGAGTACTACAAGTGGAGCACGCTTTCGGCCGAGCACAACTGCACGCTCCCCTTCACCCGGAACGTCGTCGGCCCGATGGACTACACGCCGGTCACGTTCTCCGCCGACTCCCGGCACACCTCGGCGGGCCACGAACTCGCGCTCTCGGTCGTCTACGAGTCCGCCCTCCAGCACTTCGCGGACGGTATCGACGAGTACGCCGCCCGCCCCGCCGCCGAAGCGTTCCTCGAAACCGTCCCCGCGGCGTGGGACGAGACCCGCTTCGTCGGCGGCCACCCCGGTACCGAGGCGACGGTCGCCCGGCGAGTCCGCGACGACCGCGACGCCCACGGGGACGGTGACAACGACGGCGACAGTGACAACGACGGCGACGCTGCTGGTGATAGTGAGTGGTTCCTGGGTTCGATTACCGCGGGGCCACAGCGCATCGTGACGGCGGACTGTTCGTTCCTCCCGGAGGGTGAGTGGACCGCCCACGTGGTTCGCGACGACGGGTCGGACGGACTCGAAACGGAGGCGTGGACGGTGACCGGTCAGGAGGCGCTGGACGTCGTCGTGGCACCCAACGGCGGGTTCGTCGCGCGGTTCGAGGAGAGATAGTCTGTTCCGGGGATTCCGGAGTCGCCGGCGAGACGGGAACCTATAACCCCGCTCCGGCGGAACCGCGAGCCATGAGTCAGGACGACGAGGCGACGGATACCCCGTCGATCGAGGGGATGGCTATCGACGACGCTGTCGAGGCGGTCGTTTCGAGCGGCGAAGACCGCGACCCGGGGGCCGTCCGGCGAGCCCTGTCCCACGTCACCGAGGACGGCGTCGTCACCGAATCCGCCGTCGACGACGCGGTCGGACATCTCTCGAAGGTCGTCGCCACGCCCGAGACCCGCGTCGAACTCGTCGGGATCGCTCTCGACGAGGCCCGCGAGGACACCGAACCGGTCGCCGACCTGGACGTCGTCGCGACGCGACTGGACGAGTACGAGACCGAACTCGCACGTCTCGAAGACCGGCTGGAGACGGTCCAGGCCTCGTTGCGTGAGACGGTCGAGCGGGCCGACGACCCCGACTCGCTGTACGCCGTCGGACGTGCCTGCTCCGAGGTCACGGCCGAGGCCAACGCGCTCCAGGCCGACGCAGACGACCTGAAACTGGAGCTCGAAGACGACTTCCAGCGGTGGCTCGTCGACGCCCGGTACCGCGCCGACCGCCTCGGCGAGGACGTCGACTCGGTCGAGAGGATGCTCGACGAACTGTCGGGCGTCGCGGAAGCCCTCGACGACGCCAACGGGGACGAGCCGCCGACGCTCCCGGGCGGTGAGGCGATCGAGGACCCCGCGGTCGCCTGGTTCGACGCGAGTCTGCGCGTCCGCGTCGGCAACCTCCTCCTCTCGGACCTGCGAGCCGAGCGGTCCGACCTGCGGACCTGGCTCGAACGCGAGGGCGAAGACGAGGACGACGGGGCGGACAGTGCGGCCGCCGCGCTCGACGACGCCGCGGGCCGTCTCGCCTCGCTGGACGAGCGAGCGACGGGCCTCGAAGACTGGCTGGACGCGCTCGCCCGGCCGCCGTGGCGCGACCGCTTCGGCGACCGCGTGGAGACGTTCGAACACGCCGTCGCCGACCGCCCCACGCCGGTCGACTGGGCGGACGTTCAGGCGGTGCTCGACGAACACCGTTCGGCTGCGCTCGACCCGCAGTGACTCTCCCCGATGGCGTCAGTCGGCCGTCCCCGAGCTGCCTTCGACCGCTTCGATCCGGTCGGCCTCCCCCGCGTCGGCCAGTATCTTCCGGCTCAACTCGCTCTTCCGGTGTGAGATCTGCAGGTGCTGGTAGACCGCGGTTCGATCGTCCTCGAACTCGCACAGCGGGCAACAGGTGGTGGTCCTGTCCATGGCTCTCGGGCGGTTCGCCGGGGCCGAACGACATCAGTATAGGGTCCCTTCCGGCGAACAACCGGACGGTCCCGCCGGGGCGGCCGCAACAGCCGGTCGTCGAACGCGACGCGACAGCGGTCGCTCAGTCGTCCCCGGCGCGGACGGCAGCCTGGAGAGCCACGTCGGCGATGGTCCCGCCACAGTCGGCCGTCCGGCGGACCGTATCGAGCACCCGGCTCGCGGCAGCGGCCGTCGCGACACCCCTGTCGGTCGGTTTGGTCCGTCCGCTGTCGGTCCGCTGGGTCCGCCCGCCGTCCGTTGCTCCGGCCACCGCGCCGTCGAAGGGCGTCGCCGACGCGTCGAAGAGTGCGTCCGTGGCGGCGGTGACGGTCGCGACCGTCTCGTCGCGCCGGTCCAGCGCCGCGTGGGCCGCTGGGGCGTCCGGCCCGTCGAGGACTGCCGTCGTCGCCTCGTCGACCACCGCGCGGGAGCCCTCGGCGGTCTCGCGGACGGTCGTCGCGACTTCCTCGGGGAGCGGGCGCGACAGTCCCGCGGCGGCCTCGGCGACGTGGACGGCCTCGCCCGCGACCCGGCGGAGCGCGCGTGCGGTGGCCTCGTAGTCGAACAGTTCCGTCCGGGAGACGCCCAGCCTGTCGAGTTCCTCGAAGGAGGTGAGCGACCGGGCGGCGTGGCGGCGGACCATCCGTGCGAGGCGCTCGGCCTCGGCACCGCGTTCGCGGACCCGGTCGACCTGCACGTCCCCCTCGACGACCGCGGCCGTCGCCTCGCGGTGGACCGACAGCGCCGTGAACTGCAACTGGACGACCGACTGCCGGACCGAGACTGTGGAGGCGTCGAGCAGGTGCTGGACGGTGATCTCGTCGGTGCGCTCGACGAGGAGGTCCGTCCCGACGAGGTCGCGGACGACCGAGCGTGCGGCGCGCCGCTGGGCTTCCGTGAACGCTCCATCGGGAACGAGCGTCACCGTCTCGAAGCCGACGGCGTGGGCAGCCTGGAGCGCGCGCTCGACCAGTTCGGGTGCCTCGCCCGAAACCGCGATCCGAGCGCCCGCGAGGTCGCTGCCGTCGCGCGCTTCGGTCCGGACGACGATGGAGCCGTCGGAGTGGGTGTAGAGGTTGAGTTCCATCCCCGCCTCGAGGGCGTGGTCGTCGGCCCACTCCTTGGGTATCGACACCGTGTACGTGCCGCCGCCGACCTGCTGGAGTTTGCGTGTCTTCATGTCAGTTTCTCATATCAGCTCGGGGTCGCTCTCGACCATGTAGACGGTTCGTGCCGCGATGTTGACGGCGTGGTCGCCGACGCGTTCGAGGTCCCGTATCGTCAGGAGGTGCCGGGAGACGTCGTCCATCAGCCGCTCGACCGCCCAGGCGTCGCTACCGGCCTCGCTCTCGATGAGGTCCCGGACGACACGCTCGCTCGCGCGCTGACACAGGGCGTCGACCTCGTCGTCGCGATCGGCCACGCTCCGTGCTGCGTCGGCGTCCCCGTCGGCGTAGGCGTCGAGCGCCGCCGTCACCTGGTCGCCCGCCACCTCGCCGATGGCCCCGACGTCGACCTGGGCCGGTCGATCGCCGGCGTGTTCGTCCTCGCTCCGACGCTCGGCCGACATGGAGTAGTGGGCGAAGTTCGTCGAGAGGTCCGCCACCCGTTCGAGGTCGGTGATGATCTTGAACGAGGCGGTGACAAAGCGGAGGTCCGAGGCCACCGGTTGCTGGAGCGCCAGCAGGTCGACGCAGTCACTCTCCAGGGCGAGATAGCGCTCGTTGATCGCGGCGTCGCCGTCGACGACCTCGCGAGCGAGTTCCTCGTCGTTCGTCTCGAGGGCGTCGAGCCCCCGGTCGAACTGGGTGAGCACCGACTCGCCCATCTCGCGGACGTCCGCCCGGAGGTCGTCGAGCGCCTGCTGGTACTCGTTCCGGGCCACGTCGGTCACCCGAACTTGCCGCTCACGTAGTCCTCGACGCGCTGGCTCTCGGGGTTCTCGAAGATCTTCTCCGTGTCGTCGTACTCGACGAGCTGGCCGCCGGTGAGGAAGACGGCCGTCTGGTCGGAGATCCGGGCGGCCTGTTGCATGTTGTGCGTGACGACGACCACGGTGTAGTCCTCGGCGAGTTGCTCGATGAGGTCCTCGATCTTCGAGGTGGCGATGGGGTCCAGCGCGGAGGCGGGTTCGTCCATCAGGATCACTTCCGGGTCCACGGCGAGACAGCGCGCGATGCAGAGTCGCTGCTGTTGCCCGCCCGACAGACCGAGGGCGTTGTCCGCCAGCCGGTCGTTCACTTCGTCCCACAGCGCGGCCTGTCGCAACGAGCGCTCGACGAGCGCTTCCTCCTCGTCGGTGTCGTCCCGGCCGAGCAGCCGCGGCAGTAGCCCCGTGGTGATGTCGCCGTGTTTGCGCGGCCCGTACGAGACGTTCTCGCGGATGGATTTGGGGAAAGGGTTGGGTGCCTGGAACACCATGCCCACGCGCTTTCGCAACTCGACGAGGTCGGCGCCGTCGCGGTAGACCTCCTCGCCGTCGAGGCGCACCGACCCGTCGATCCGGGCACTGTCGATCCGGTCGTTCATCCGGTTGAGACAGCGCAGGAACGTGGACTTCCCACAGCCCGACGGGCCGATCAGGGCAGTGACGCTCTTCTCGGGGATGTCCATCGAGACGCTCTTCAGGGCGTGGTCGTCGCCGTAGTGGACGTCGAGGTCCTCGACGGCGAGTTTCGTCGTCCCGTCGAAGACGTACTCGCGCCACTCCTCGCGGAGCCGTTCTTCGGTCTCGCCCGCGACCGTCTCGAGCGGGCCGTCGGTGCTGTCGGTGTTGTCGGTGCCGTCGGTCTGGGTGGGAGATTCTGTCTCACTCATACTTGAGCTTGCTCCGGAAGTACTGCCGCGTGAGTATCCCGACCGCGTAGAAGGAGAGCACGACCGCCAGCAGGACCAGCGCCGTCCCCCAGCCAAACGAGAGGACGTCGTTGACGCCGGCGGTCTCGCCGGTGCCGGTGAGGACGACCTGGTAGAGCTGGTAGGGCAGCGCGGTTGTCGCCTGCGTGAGCTCGGGATTGCTCACGAACGGCGGGGACAGCGAGAGCTGGAAGTTGTTCAACACTTTCGCCCGCTGGCCGGCGGGGACGAACGACCCCCCACCCATCGTCAGCAGGAGCGGCGCGGTCTCGCCGGCTATCCGGCCCACGCCGAGGATGACGCCGGTCACGATGCCCGGCATCGCCGCCGGGATGACGACGCTGCGGATCGTCTGCCACCGCGATACTCCGAGGGCAGCGCTGGCGTCGCGGTACTCGTCGGGCACTGCGACCATCGCCTCGCGTGCGGTGATCACGACCAGCGGGAGGAGCATGAACCCGAGCGTGATCATCCCCGAGAGCAGCGACTTCTGTGGCTGTGGCGTAAAGCGGGGGACGAGGAAGGCGGCCCCGAACAGCCCGAAGACGATGCTTGGCGTACTCCAGAGGGCGTTGGTCGCCACCTCGACGACGCGGGTGAACCGGCCCCGTTCGGCGTACTCGGTGAGAAAGACCGCGGCACCGACGCCCAGCGGCACGGCGAGGACGACCGCCCCGACCACCAGCCACGCTGTCCCGACGATCGCCGGGAACACGCCGGTGATGTCCGTGAACAGGGAGGCGCCGTTCATCAGGAACGGCCAGTAGACCGGCCAGACGACGGTGTAGCTGAACCCGAACAGGGTGACGTCGACGAACGGCACGACCAGGTCGAACGCGACCACGGTCTCGGGGCCGACGCCGAGGCCGAACTGGACGCCCTCGGTGGCCGGCGCGAACCCCTTGAAGACGACGAACGCGACGAGCGCGACCAGCACGGCGATGATCCCCATCGCGTTGAGGTAGATCAGGAGGTACGCGCCCAGGTGTCTGCCGCGCGCGCCGAAGCCGCCGTAGGCCTTGGCGGCCGACCAGCCGACGACCAGCGCCGAGGCCTGGACCGCGAAGGGGGCGACGCTGCGCGCGAAGAACGTCACCGACTGGGCGTCCGGGAAGTTCGCCGGCGACCAGGACCACTCCGGACCGACGACCCCGAGCAGGAAGACGAGACCGAACGTGAGCGCGAGCGCGCCGGCGGGCAGCGTCGACCCGATGTCCTCCCGGGGGACCACGGTCACGGCGAAGGCGGCGCCGCCGACCAGAACGCCGACGACGAGGCCGACGACCGGCCCGAGCCCCAGCGTCTCCGAGCCCACGAGCGCCCCGAGGAGGAACCAGACCCCGCCGAACAGCAGTCCGGCGAGCAGTCCGGCGCTGTTTCGGGGCTCGGTCGGGAAGATCTCGCGGTAGGACGCCGCGCCGAAGCCGACGACGGTGATCCCCATCACCACGAGGAGCGCACCGAGTAGCGTCAGCGTGGGGAACCCGGCGACGGTGTCGGTCAGCGAGACGATCTCGACCAGCGCGGCCAGTCCCAGGAAGAAGAGGACCGCGGCCAGCCCGACGGTCAGGCCTGCGATAGCCTCGTACGTGGAGGTGTTCTCACGGACGAGCGTCGATTCAGTCGCGCCCGACATCACTCACCCCTCCCGAGTTGCTGTTCCATGCGCTCCTCGATGAGCTGTGACCCGATACTGAGGACGAGCACCGAGAGAAAGAGGATACAGCCGGCGACGAACAGCGCGTCCTTCTGGAGGCCGCTCGAAGAGCCGTAGTTGGCGGCGATGAGCGACGTCAGCGTGTCGAACCCGTAGAAGACGTTGTACAGCGGTTCGGCGATCGTCGGCGTGTTGCGTAGCATGACCGTCGCCGCCATCGTCTCGCCGATCGCCCGGCCGACGCCGAGCAGGACGGCCGCCGACACGCCCGAGAACGCGGCCGGGATCGTGATCGTCGTCATCGTCTGCCAGTCGGTCGTTCCCAGGGCCAGCGACCCGCTCTTCATCGACTCGGGGACGCTGTTGATGGCGTCCTCGGCGACCGAGACGACGGTCGGCAGCGCCATGAGGCCGACGACGATCCCCACGAAGAGGTAGGTCCCCTGCCCGACGAGGTCGAACTGGTCGGAGGCCCACGGGCTCAACACGGTAAAGCCCAGGAAGCCGTAGACGATCGAGGGGATCCCGGCGAGGATCTCGACACCGGGTTTGACGACCTCCCGGACCGGGCCGGGGGCGATCTCCGAGAGGAACAGGGCGGCCGCGACCCCCAGTGGGCCCGCGACGGCCGTCGCGATTATCGTCACGAGTATCGTCCCCTGTATCATGGGGAGCATCGAGTACTTCGGCTCTGACACGGCGGGTGTCCACTGCGTCGTCGTGAACAGTTCGAGTCCCGGGACCGGGACCCCGAACACCCGTCCACTCCGGTCGGCGAGGATCGGCCAGGCTTCGACGAAGATGAACACCGTGATCAGCGACAGGATCAGTACCGTGGATGCGGTCATCGCGAGCGTCACGCCCCTGGCGGCCAGTTCCTGGTGGAAGACCCAGCCGTAGGCCACCGCCAGCAGGAAGGCGAGGACCGCGACCGACGTGTATCGGGAGGTCGTGAGGAAGCCGACGAACGCCCCGGCCAGGGCGACGGTGCCGACCGCGCCGACCGCGAGCGCGTCCGGTTCTGTGTCCCGGACGAGTTCGCGGGACCGTGCGATACGACGCGATAGCGCCGCCCGCCATCCGCCTGGGTCGATCTCTGGTATGAGTGACATGTATAGCAGTGGAAAACCGCTGGGAGACGGTGTGTCCCCCGTGTACGGATCCGTCAGGCTGTGTCGGGGAGCTTCTCCAGCTCGGCTTCGATGTCGGCGGTCGGCAGCGGGATGTAGTTGTTGTCCTCGACGAACACCTTCTGGCCGAAGGTCGTCAGGAACATCCGGCAGAACGCGCCCTCGCGGTTGTCCGTGCCGTTCGGGGTGTCCTCGGTGATCTGCGTGTACATGTGCAGGTCGCGGTTCAGCGGGTAGGAACTGTCGAAGATCGTGTTCTCGGCGTCCTTGCTGGTCTGGTAGACCGTCCCGTCGAACTCCAGCGCGATGGGCTGGACCTGCTCGCCGGTAAAGGCCAGCGCCATGTACGCGATGGCGCCCTCGTTCTGGCGGACGAGCTGGGCGACGCCCTGGTTCTGGCCCTGGCGTGTGTCGACGCCCGGCATCTCGGCCTCCGCGTCGCCGAGCATGTTCAGCCGGAAGGAAGTATCCGTCCCCGAACCCACTGCGCGGCCGATACAGAAGATCTCCTGGTCCGGTCCGCCGATCTCCGACCAGTTGGTGATCTCGTCCTGGTAGATGCCGCGGACCTGTTCGGCGGTGAGCTGGTCGATCCCGGCGTCGTAGATGTCCTTGCTCACGACGATCGGCTGGCCGTCGCGCCCGAGGACGTGGTCGACGACTTCCTCGGAGGCTTTCTCCTCGGTCCAGTCGAGTTCGGCCGTGATCGGGCCCGAGGAGTTGCCGATGTCGACGAGACCGTTCGTGACTGCCTCACACCCGGTCCCGGAGTGGCTCAGGCCGATGGTCGCGCGGTAGGGCGGGCTCGAACGCGTCTCGGTGGGCTCGAAGCCGTACTGGCTGGCGAAGTAGTCCGCGAGGTGCATGTCCGTCTCGATCTCGCCCCAGCCGGGGACCGAGCCGCTGTCGTTGGCTCCCCAGTACTCGCCGTCGCTCGGCGGTGCGTTCCCGTTCCAGTAGGAGGCGCCCTTGTTCGCGATGGGGTAGACCGTCGAGGACCCCTCGCCGGTGAGCAGCGAAGGTTCGTTGGGGTTGCTCCCGCCGTCGCCCCCGCTCGTTGGCGTCGACTCCTCCGTCGGCGTCGAATCGGGTTCGGGCGTCGCCGTCGGTGTGCTGTCGCCCCCGTCTCCGCCGTCGCCGCCACTGGGTTCCGGTGTGTCGGTACTGCCGCCCCCGCTACACCCTGCGAGACCCGCCGCCGTCCCGACGGCCGCCGAACTCAGCAGGAAGTTGCGCCGCGATACCCGGTCGGTCGACCGCTCCTGATCGGACGTCATCACCCGAGAAATCCGCCTATCTGATTAAACGGGTTTATAATAGGGGTACGTCCACGCCCGTATCACTCCGAACCCGCTGGTGTGTGAACCCCTCTCAGTATTCGTGTATGAGTGCTATAGTGTGCTATATATCCCGGTTCACTCGTCGACCGAAACCGCCCAGTTCGACTGCGAGTCAGCGGTTCAGCGGCGATTCAGCGGTTCAGCGTGTGGACAGCCTTTCCGAGCGCGTTCGCACAGGCCTCGCGAACCGCCTCCGACAGCGTCGGATGGGTGTGGACGGTCGCCGCGACGTCTTCGAGTTGTGCGCCCATCTCCACCGCGAGGGCGACCTCGGCGACCAGTTCCGAGGCCTCGGGGCCGACGACCTGCCCGCCGAGCAGGAACTCGCCGTCGCTCGCGGCGACCACCCGGACGAACCCGTCGCTCTCGCCCAGCGTCAGCGCCCGCCCGTTCGCTCGCAGGGGGAACTCCCCGACGATCGGGTCGAAACCCGCCTCGCTCGCCTCGCTCTCGGTCATCCCCACGGTACCGATCTCGGGGTCGGTGAAGACCGCAGCAGGGATGGCCTGATAGTCCAGTCCGGCGGGTTCGCCCGCTGCGACCTCCGCTGCGACCTCGCCCTCGGCCATCGCTTTGTGGGCGAGCATCGGTTCGCCAGCCACGTCCCCCACAGCGAAGACGCCTTCGAGGTCGGTCCGCGCCCGGTCGTCCGTCGCGAGGAAGCCGTTCTCGTCGGGTTCGAGTTCGACTGCGTCGAGGTTCAGGGTGTCCGTCACCGGTTCGCGCCCGACCGCGACGAGGCATTTCCCGGCGCCGAACTCCGAGACGTCGCCGTCCTCGTCCTCGGTGCGGACCGTCACGCCGTCGCCCGCTTTCTCCCAGTCCTGTGCGGCCTCGCCGAAGTAGAAGTCGATGCCGAGTTCCTCCGCGCGCTTGCGGACGACCCGGGAGACGTCGTCCTCGTAGCCCGGGAGAACGTCGTCCAGCATCTCGACGACGGTCACGTCGGCGCCGAGTTTGGCGAAGACGGTGGAGAGTTCCATCCCGATGTAGCCGGCCCCGACGACGACCAGTTCCTCGGGCAGTGACTCCAGCGCGAGGGCGTCCCGCGAGGAGAGGACGTGCTCGCCGTCGAACTCGAAGCCGGGCACCTCGATGGGTCGCGAGCCCGTCGCGACGACGGCGTGTTCGAACTCCACTGTTTCGGCGCCCTGTCCCTCGCCGCCGTGGACGACGCGAGCGGTGTCCTCGCTGGCGAACTCGGCGCGTCCTTCGACGAGTTCGACGCCCGCCGCTTTGCAGAGTTTCTCGACGCCGCCGGTGAGCTGGTCGACGACGCCGTCTTTCCAGGCGACCATCCCCTGCAGGTCCACGGCGGGGTCCGCGTAGATGCCCATCTCCTCGGCGTTCCGGGCCTCGTGAGCGACGTCCGTCGCCGAGATGAGCGCCTTCGAGGGGATACAGCCGTGATTGAGGCAGGTCCCGCCGTAGGCGTCGGCTTCGACGAGCGTGACGTCGAGGTCTACCTGTCCGGCGCGGATGGCGGCCGTGTAGCCGCCCGGCCCGCCGCCGATGACCAGTACGTCCGTTCCAGTAGTGACGTCTCCGACGACCATTTGCCGGACCGACGGGCGGCCCGGACAAAAAGGCGACCGTCCCGCTGCGGGCACTCTAGACAACTAGGCGGAACCCCTACAAGCGTGCCAGCCTCCCGACGACATGTGACACGAGCAACGCACCGCACCGCACTAGTACTGGTCCTCGCATTCACGGTTGCACTCGCCGGCTGTGCCGGCGGCGGGACGCCGACTGCTCCACCGGGGGACGGGAACGGCGGAGACGGCGACCAGTCCGGGCCGAGTGATAGCGACGGCAGCGATGGCAGCGATGGCAGTGACGGCAGCGACGGCAGTGACGGCAGTGACGGCAGCGACGGCAGTGACGGCAGCGACGGCAGTGACGGCGACCAGTCGGGATCGAACGGCGGGGACGGGACCCCGACGTCCGGCACGTCGGTACCGACCGCGACCGCTACCCCCACGCCGACGCTGACGCCCAACGCCACGGGGCCCACGACGACGCCCAACGCCACGGGACCCGCGACCGACCAGTTGCCGAGACTGGGTGAGGTGATCGAATCCGCCGACTCCTTCCGCTACCGGCTCGATATCGACCAGATCGACGGCAACTCGGTCGACTACGTGCAGGAGGGTCGCTACCACGAGGGGGACATCTACGCGCAGGTGAGCAACGAGCGAGGCACCAGCGAAGTGTACATCGTCGGCGGACAGAGCTACGTCGTGGCCGGCGACACCTGCCGGCAGGTCTCGACCGGGCAGACCCAGGACCCCGGAAACACGACCCAGTCCGACTCCTGGGCCAACACGAGTATCCGGGCCTCGGGGACGACGACCCTCGACGGCCAGGAGGTGTACGTCTACGAGACCGAGTCCGGTCCCCCCAACTTCCAGGGACCGACGACCATCTACGTCAGCGTCGAATCGGGCCACGTGGTCCGCCAGGAGGCGCCGAACTTCGTCTCCGAGACCTGGGACTTCGGGAACGCCGACCCGGTCGAAGCGCCCTGCTGACCCGGCCGGGGAGGGACGGCCGACATCTCGCGCGGCGACAGCCGGTAGGTCGGTCGTACTCGCCGCCGGCCCCGAGCGAGTGTGTAGTTCTGCCGGAGTCGGTCGCTGTTGCACCCGTTCATGACCATCAGAGACCTCGTCCGGACCGACATCGTCACGGCGTCGATCGACCAGTCGGCCGGCAACCTGGCGACGCTCATGAGCGAAGAGAACGTCGGGAGCGTCGTCATCGTCGAGGAACGGCGCCCGGTCGGCATCGTCACCGACCGCGACCTCACCGTGAAAGTCCTCAGGGAGCGAGCGAACGCCCGAACGGTGACCGCCAGCGACGTTATGACACCGGACCCGGTGACAGCCAGACTGGACGACGGCGTCTTCGACGTCATCCGCGCGATGCGTGACGCTCCCGCCCGACGGAGCCCGGTCGTCTCCGACGACGGTACGATCGCCGGGATCACCACACTCGACGACCTCCTCGTCTTGCTCGCGGACGAACTGGAGGGCTCGCCACGGTCGTCGAGGCCGAATCGCCGCCGTACTGACCGCCGGAGCGCACGCCTCAGAGCCACGCTTCGGTCAGGTGATACGGCTCTTCGTGCGCCGCGACAGCATCTTGCTCAACCTGTGTCGCGACCTCGTTGACCACGTTGGCAGTATCGAACGCCGGCAGTCGGTCGTCCGACTGGAAGAGGATCCCGATGCGGTCGAGTGCATCGTGTTCCGTGAGAAAATCGTCGTCGAGAAGAAGGCGGAACGTCACAGGTCGTCGGGGCCGGTGACGGCGCCGCGGTCACGGGACGCTTCGATGCGGCGCTCGCGGCGGCGCGTCACCGCGTGCATCTCCTCGGGGTTGTCGTGGTAGTACGCCAGCGCGCGGTAGACGTCGGCGACGTCCAGTCCCAACCGGTCGGCGACCGTCTGTGGCGCGAGGTCGCGTCCCTCGACCTGTTCGTGGAGGTGACGGACCGAGACGCGATGTCCCTCGACGTGGGGTTCGTCCATCAACTCCCGGACGATGCTGGCTGTCCCTTCCTGTGCCATCTCGTCGGATATTGTCGTCCGAAGGGTAATGAATCTCCGGTCGAGCGGTGGCCGTCCGCTATTCCAGCAACAGCAGGCTCGGGTCTTCGAGATACTCTGTGAGCGTGTTGACGAAGCGAGCGGCGTCCGCGCCGTCGACGACCCGGTGGTCGACTGACAGCGAGAGGGTCAACACGTGCCGCGGCACCACCTCGCCGTCAACGACCATCGGCCGCTCTTTGATCTCGCCCATCCCGAGGATCGCCGTCTCGGGATAGTTGATGATCGGCGTGGCGTACTCGCCGCCGATGGCCCCGAAGTTCGTGACCGAGAACGTGCTGCCGCGCAACTCCTCGAGGTCGATCGAGCGGTCGCGGGCCCGTGCGGTGAGGTCGGTCACGTCCTCGGCGATCTCGAGCAGTCCCTTCTCGTCGACGCTCTCGACGACCGGCACCATCAGCCCCGCGTCGGTGGCCGTCGCGACCCCGATGTCGTAGTAGCCCCTGTAGACGATCTCCTCGTTTTCCTCGTCGAGCGAGGTGTTGAGAACGGGGTGTTCCTGCAGGGCGGCGACGACGGCTTTCATGACGAACGGGAGGTAGGTGAGTCGCACACCCTGTTCCTCGGCGCGGGGTTTGAGGCGCTCGCGCGTCTCGACGAGTTCGGTCACGTCGGCGGTGTCGTGGTGGGTGACGTGGGGCGCGGTGAACTTCGAACGCTCCATCGCCTCGCCGATGGTCTTTCGCACTCCGCGGTAGGGCTCGCGTCGCTCCGCGTCGTCGCCTTCGCCCTCGCCGCTTGCGACCGGAAGCGTGTCCGCCGGTTCGATGGCCGTCTCGGTCGTCCCGCCGCTCTCGCCGGCCGCACTGTCGGCGGCGACCGCCGCGGCGTCGGCCGCCTGGGCCTGCTGCTGGGCCTCGGCGTACTCCCGGACGGCCGCCTCCGTCACGAAGGGTTCGCCGTCGCGGGTCTCGTCGGTCGGTACCGCGTCGAGGTCGACGTCGAGTTCCTGTGCGACCCGCCGGGTGGCCGGCGTCGCCAGCGTCCGGTCACGGTCGGCGGTCTCACCTGCCGCCGTCCCGGTCGCGGTCTCACCGTCCCCGTCCGCCGACCCGTCGTCGACGGCCGTCACGACCGACGTGAGTTCGTCGTCCTCGTCCTCGTCCTCGTCCCCGTCTCCGTCGTCACCGATCCGCGTGACGGCGGATTTCAGCCCGCCGTCCTCGCCGTCTGATTCGTCGGTTCCGCCCCCCGCCCCGGCTTCGGCCGCGGTACGGACGTCGCCCTCGGTGATCCGACCACCGGGACCGGACCCCTCGACACGCCCCAGTTCGACGCCGAGTTCGCGCGCCAGTCTGCGCGCCGAGGGGGGAGCGAACACGCGCCCGCCGGACCCCCCGTCGGCGGATCCATCGGCTGGCGCCCTGGCCGGTTCTCCGTCGGAGGTCCCGGCGGGTTCCGTCGTGGACGCGTCGGCCGCTTCTCCGGCGGCAGCCTCCTCGTCCTCGCCGTCGACGTCGAAGGTGATGATCACCTCGCCGACCGGAATCACGTCGCCGGGTTCGGCGCGCAGTTCGCGAACGGTACCGTTCACGGGCGAGGGCACGTCGACGACGGCCTTGTCGGTCTCGACCTCGGCGACGGCCTGGTCCTCGGTGACGCGGTCGCCTACCTCGACGTGCCAGGTCAGCAGTTCCCCCTCGGCGACCCCCTCGCCGACGTCCGGAAGTTTGAACTCGCGCATACGTCAGAACTCGTAGGCGTCCCAGATGGCGTCTTCGATGCGGTCCGGCTCGGGCAGGTAGTAGTCCTCCAGCGCGTAGAGGGGATAGGGCACGTCGAAGCCGGTCACCCGCTGGATGGGTGCCTCCTGGTAGAGCAGCGACTCCTCCTGAAGCGTGGCGGTCAACTCGCCCGCCAGCCCGCCAGTTCTGGGTGCCTCGTGGACGACCACGGCCCGCCCGGTCTTCTCGAAGGACTCGACGATCGTCTCCTCGTCCAGCGGCGAGAGCGTCCGCAGGTCGACGACCTCGACGTCCACCTCGCCGGCGAGGTTCTCGGCGGCCTCCAGGCTGGGGCGGGTCATCGCACCCCACGTGAAGAGCGAGACGTCCGCTCCCTCCCGTCGGACCGCCGCCTCACCGAGGGGGACGGTGTAGGGCTCCGTGGGGACGTCCTCTCGGAACGCCCGGTAGATGAGTTTGGGTTCGAGGAAGACGACGGGGTCGGGGTCCCGGATGGCCGAGGCGAGCAGTCCCTTCGTGTCGTAGGGCGTCGACGGGACGACGACCTTGAGACCGGGTTCGTGGACGAAAAACGCCTCCTTGGACTCGGAGTGGTGTTCGGGCGCGCGGATGCCGCCGCCGTAGGGTGCCCGCACCACGAGCGGACAGGTGAACGCCCCGCGCGACCGGGTGCGCAGGCGGGCGGCGTGGGAGATTATCTGGTCGAACGCGGGGTAGATGAACCCCATGAACTGGATCTCGGTCACCGGTCTGAGACCGTAGGCGGCCATGCCGACCGCGGTGCCGACGATCCCCGATTCGGCGAGGGGGGTGTCGACCACTCTATCGGGGCCGAACTCGTCGATCAGTCCCTGCGTCGCGCGGAAGACGCCGCCGTTCTCGCCGACGTCCTCGCCCATCACGAGCACGTCCTCGTCGCGTGCCATCTCGTCGTGTAGCCCCTCGCGGACGGCCTGGACGAGCGTCAGACTCTCGGTTTCGGTCTCGGTGCCGCCGGTCTCGGCGTCTGATTCGGTGGTCTGGCTCATTCCAGTATTGCCTCGTCGCCGTGTCGCTCGCGCAGTCGCTGCAGGTACGCCTGCTGTTCTTCCAGCCGCTCCGGCATCCCCTCGTAGACGTGAGCGAACATCTCCGCCGGTTCCGGCCGGGTGACGCTCTCCGCGGCCGCGATGGCCTCGGCCACCTCGTCTTCGATCCCCGTCTCGATCGTGTCGACGCGTTCGTCGTCGAGCAGTCCGTGCTCGCGCAGGAACGTCTCCATGCGCGGGATCGGGTCCTTGGCCTTCCAGCGCTCGACTTCTTCCTCGTCGCGATACACGGAGGGGTCGTCGGCGGTCGTGTGGGCACCGAAGCGGTACTGGACGGCCTCTATCATCGTGGGGCGCAACTCGTCGGGGTTGGGGTTGCGGGCCTTCTCGACGGCGGCTTTGGTCACCTGATAGACGGCGAGCGGGTCCATCCCGTCGACCTGGACGCCCTCGAAGCCGTACGCGGCGGCTTTCTGGGCGAGCGTCTCGCTGGCGGTCTGGCGCTCCCGGGGCACCGAGATGGCCCACTGGTTGTTGTTACAGAAGAAGACCACGGGGACGTCGAAGACGCCGGCGAAGTTCAGCCCCTCGTGGAAGTCCCCCTCCGAGGTGGCACCGTCGCCGAAGTAACAGAGGAAGGCCTTGCGTTCGTCCTTCAATTTCGAGGCCCACGCGGCGCCGGTGGCGTGGGGGATCTGGGTGGCGATGGGCACCGCGACCGAGAACACCGTCTCGCCGTTGCGGACGTTGCCCTCCTCGTGGCCCATCCAGTAGAGCAGGGCCTGTTTCAGGTCGATCCCCTCGTGGTACATCGCGGCGTGCTCGCGGTAACTCGGGAACAGCCAGTCGGCGTCGGCCAGGGCGTGGACGCTGCCGATCTGGGCACCCTCCTGGCCGGACATCGGCGGGTACGTGCCCATCCGCCCCTGGCGCTGGAGACTCACCGCCCGCTGGTCGAAGTGCCTGGCGAGTTTCATCTCGCGGTACATCTCCACGAGCGTCTCGTCGTCGAGGTCGGGCACCGACGCACCTTCCCGTACCTGCCCGTCCTCGTCGAGAACCTGTACCCGGTCGGCCGGGTCGCGCTGTAGAGTACTCACGAAAACTCCCTCCTCGGGAACATACCCGGCCAAACGTGTGCTGGCCGCTTAAGGATTTTCGTAAATAGCTTTCGTCTCGGTCCAGTATTGCCGAAAATTGTGTGTGGATCGTGCACACACAGCACGACACGTGCCTGGTTTCGGCCCCGATCGGCCGTGGTAACTGGACGTTCGTCGGATCGATCTCGACGGCCCTCCGCGGGGTCGATATCAGCGGCCGCCCACGCGGTCGATGGCAGCGGTCGCCCCGTGATCAATGTCAGCGACCGTCCCGTTGTCGAGACCAGCGACCGTCCGCGTGACACTCGAATGCTGGCTAGGATGGGTCCGTATCGCTCAATAGTGGACGTAGTCGACAGTATCTCGAAATACGCCGCAGTAGCCGTCCACACGTCTCATATCAGCGGTTAAGTGGTCGCCTCCGGCACCGCCACCCGTATGGCAACGTCAACGTCCGCGGAGTCGGGTGGCGCGTTCAGTTTCGACCACAGGGACATGATGGTGTTCATCCTCGTCATGTCGCTACACGGTCTGCAGAGCATGATCACCGAACTCCTGCCGGAGTTCTCGATGGCGGGACTCGGCGTCTCGATCGGGCCGTTCTGGTTCGTCGCGATGTCGGTCGTCCTCCTCTTCCGTTCGTTCTGGGCCTGCCTGGCGATTCCGGTGGGCGGGATCGTCTTCGGGGAGATCCTCATCGGCGACTTCAGCGCGCTCGGGGCGGTCGAGGGACTGGTCGTCATCACGGCGTCGTGGTTCTTCGCGATGTCGCTCATCACTGACCCGACCGACGTCAAGCAGATCGCGGCGGTCGGTTTCCTGGCCAAGGCGATGGAAGAACTCGCCGCGTGGTTCATCGACGTCGGGAAGTTCTACGTCGGCGTCGAGGAACTCGAAGCCATCTCGTGGCTCCCAGAGACGGTGTGGGCGACCGAGGGGATGGGTGCCCTCGTCCAGATCATCGTCGCTGGTATCGTCTTCGGGGCGATCCCGACGCTGTTTCTCTACCCGCGACTGCGCGGGAAGATCGAACCGCTGCTGGGGATGAGTCCCGTCGAGGGGCGTGACGGGCCGATGTTCACCAGCACGTCGCTGAAGCGCCTCGGCGCGTGGGTCGCAGTGTTGCCGGTCGCGTTCGGCGTCGAGACGCTCAGCGAGAGCAGCGGCGGGTTCATCACGTTCACGCCGCAGTTCGTCGAGACCTACGGCCAGGAGTTCCTGTTCGTACCGATCGTCGCCGCGGCGGTCATCGCGTTCGCGCTCGTCGCCTACCGCCAGCGCAAGGTCGAGAGCGTCGAGGCCTGACTCACCGGTCCTCTCCTTTTATGAATTCCAACAGCATCGTCGTCGAGGACCTGACGTTCCAGTACCCCGGCGGCGACGAGCCGGTGTTGTGCGACGCGAACCTGACCATCGACCCCGGGGAGTTCACGGCCGTCGTCGGCGGCAACGGCAGCGGCAAGACCACCCTGTGCAAGACGTTCAACGGTCTCATCCCCCACTTCTTCGAGGGGACCTTCGAGGGGAGCGTGACCGTCGCCGGGACGGACACCCGCGAGTCCGACGTCGCCGAACTCTCGAAGACGGTGGGCTACGTCTTCCAGGACTTCGAGAACCAGCTCGTCCAGGAGACGGTCCGTGACGACGTCGAGTTCGCGCCGCTGAACCACGGGCTCGACGACTACGCCGAACGGGCGACCCGCGCGCTCGAAACCGTCGGGCTCGACCACCTCGACGACCGGTTCGTCTGGGAACTGAGCGGTGGTCAGCAACACCTCGTCGCGCTCGCGGGCGTGCTCGCGATGGACCCCGACTTCGTCTTCGTCGACGAACCTGCCGCACAACTCGACCCGAACAACGCACGCGAGACCTACGAACAGCTCCGAACACTCCACGAGGAGGAAGACAAGACGATAATCGTCATCGAACACCACTCCGAGTTCGTCGCCGACTACTGCGACGAGATGGTGCTCGTCTCCGATGGGGGCGTCGCCTGGAAGGAACCGGTCGAGGTCGGGCTCAACAGACTCGACGACCTGCTGGCCCACGACATCCACCCCCCGCAGGTCACGGGAATCGCCGACGACCTCCCGGCGGAGACCGGCACGCTCCCGGACGGCCGCTACCCCGTCACGGTCGAGGAGGCGACGACGGCGTTCCTGTCAGTCACGGCGCGTGACTCGCGACCCGCGGCCGACGGAGGGGGATCGACGGCGAGTAGCGAAGCCAGAGCTAGTGGTTCGCCGGCCGGCGACCGCGACGCGCTGGTGAGGCTGGAGGGGGTCGGACACGGCTACCCGACACTCCGCGAGGGGTACAACCGCGTCCTCGACGGGCTGGACCTCGACCTCTACCGGGGCGACCGGGTGGCGCTGGTCGGTGCCAACGGCGCCGGGAAATCGACGCTACTCCGGCTGATCACGGGTCTGGAGTCCCCCGACGACGGAACGGTCACGGTCCTCGGCCGGGACACGAGCGAGACGCTGCCGGAGCAACTGGCCGACGACACCGTCTACATCCACCAGAACCCCGAGGAGATGTTCGTCGAGGACACCGTCCGCAAGGACGTCGCCTACTATCTCGAGAACCGCGACGCTCCGGACGTCGACGAGCGCGTCGACGAGATCCTCGACTACCTGGATCTGGACCATCTCGCCGACCGCGACGGTCGCCTGATGAGTCTCGGCCAGCAGCGCCGTGCCTCGCTGGGGATCGGCCTCGCGACGGACCCGACGGTCGTCCTGCTGGACGAACCCACGGGGAGTCTCGACCTGCAGAGCCGCCGCGAGGTGACGGGGATGCTCCGGAAAGCCGAGAGCCGCGTCGAGACGGTCGTCATCGCCTCTCACGACCTGCAGCTGGTCGCCGCCTGGGCCGACCGGGTGATCGTCATGAGCGACGGCGACGTACTCGCGGACGCCCCGCCGGTCGAGGTGTTCGCCGACCCGGACCTGCTCGCCGCGACCGGCCTGCGCCAGCCACAGGTCGTCGGACTGAGCGAGCGACTCGGCGTCGACCCGCCCGCGCTCACCGCGGAGGCGATGGTCGAGACGCTGACCGGCACAGTCGAGGGTGACGCGCTCGCCGACGGCGGGTCCGGCGACGTGGACGCCGATTTCGGACCTGGCGACGTGGACGCCGACACCGGATTCGGCGACGCTGGCCACGCGTCGCGTGGAAGGGACAACTCGTCGGAGGGTGAACGGTGAAGTACGTCGACGCGTTCACGGACATCTCGGTCGCCGATATCAAGATCGACCTGATGCGGACGGCCTACGACAACGACCGGGCACTCCTGAACACGTTCGACCCCCGGGTCGTGTTGCTGTGGACCGTCCTCTTCATGGTCATCCCGTGGCTGTTCTACGACCCGCTCCCGCTGGCGATCATGCTCGCGGCGGCGTTCGGCCTCGCCGCGCTCTCGCAAGTCAGCAAATATCTGCTCGCGTTGCTGCTGTTCGGTCAGGTCACCAACATCGGCTTTTTCATCGTGATGGTGCCGCTGGTCGGTGGCGTGATCCGGGCGCTGGGCTATCTCGGGGACAACTCCGGCCGCGTCGTCGAGGCCATCAGCACCGGCGATCCTGGTGTCTTCGCCGACATCGCTACCATCGTCACGTCGGCGGTCGCCGAGGGTATCCACACCGCCACGACCAGCCAGGAGGTCGGCATCGACGCCGTCGGCGCGGTGATCCCCTTCTTCCTCAAGCTCACCATCATCTCGGTGATCAGTCTCGCCGTCTTCTCGGCGATGAGCCCGCAGAAACTCAGCAAGGGGATGCTCCGGCTGGGCGTGCCCCGGCAGCTGACGTTCGCCATCGCCTACGGCTACCGGATGATGCCCCTGCTCGTCGAGGAGTACCACGCGCTCATCAACTCCTTTCGCCTGCGGAGCAAGGTCCCCGAGAAGAAGGGGGTGCTCAAGTGGCGCTACTTCTACTACCTGCTGAAACTCTCGATAAAGGCGTTCTACCCGCTGATATTCAACGTCGCCAAACGCTCCCGGGTCACCGTCGAGGCGATGGAGACGAAGGGTTTCTCGCACTCGCTGGGGAACCCGGAGAGCCGCGCGCTCCGCACGGAGGGAATGATGGTCCGGACTCGCGACGTCTCCTTCGTCTTCGGGTCGTTGCTGTTCGTCGCCGCGCTCTGGGTGTTCGTGTAAACGACCCTACCCTACTTGGCTCACCGCATACGCGGTTCGCTCGTTGAGGGTAGGGCTTTGATGTGGATTCCCGGCGATCAACTCTCGGCGGGTGGCCGATAGCCGTCGCCGTTCAGCGTCCCACCATTTATACGCACGTCTACTGGTGCGTCTGCGCTCCCCGACGTGGGCGAGGAACGCAGTCTGTGTTGTCGCTTGCGCATATACCGCAGGCCGACGTTTTTCGCGCCATTGTAGTCCGCGTTGATTTCGTACCCGCATTTGAGACACCGGAACTGCTCGCCGTCGCGGTTGTCTTCGTGGGTGAAGCCACAGTCAGTGTGCGAACACCGCTGACTGGTGTGGGCGGGTTCGACCTGTTCAACCACCACACCACGTTCTGGCGCTTTGTATTCAACGTACTCGACAAGACGGCGAAATGCCCAGAGGTGATGCCAGTCAGCGTGGGGCAACCGCTCTCGAATGTCGGTTAAATCCTCAAATACGATCACGTCGCAGTCGTGGGCAACCGCTTCGTCAACAATCTCGTTGGCGACTGTGTGGATGTACTGTTTGCGCCATGCTCGCTCTCGCTTTCCAAGTCGAAGCAAGGCGTTATGGGCGGCTTGTGTACCACGCTGTTGCATCTCCGCTCGGCGTTCCTCGAACTCTTGAATCCAGTGGTCGTACTCGTCACCGCTCCAGAACGTTCCTGTTGATGCGACGGCAAGGCTGTTCACGCCGAGGTCGATCCCGAGGACTGTCTGGTGCTCGGCATCGTCCGAACCCTCGATTTCAACAGCCTCACCGTCTGTGTCTACCTTTCGCGTTTTGATGTGGAAGGAGAACTCGTCGGTGACCTGGTCGTACTGGAGTGTACTCGTGCGGAATTCGTAGTCGTCCGAAAGGACGTACTCCTCGTATGGTGTTGAACTATCTGCTGGGAGTTCAAAATCACACTCGACTCGTCCGTTGACCGTCGAAAGCGAGATTTTATTCCGGTAGAAGGTGGCACTGCGCTTGTCATACACCATACTCCAGGAGGTAAACGCTGGCTTGTTCGTTCGCTTGCCCTTCTTCCAGCGGTCAACACCACTATCGACGGCGTGGACGGCACGCTGGATGGCTTCTTGGACGAGATTCGCAGTCAGATCTGTTTCGTCACGGAGTCGGTCGTACAGCGCATCTCTGGCTGTCACGTTCGAGGTGACACAGTCTTCGTAGTCGGTGTTGTCCCAGCAGTAGTCACTGGCCTCGTTCGCACAGTACAGGAATTGCTCGGCGGTTTCGTGGAGATCGTCGTGGTACTCGTCGGGAACGACGAGTTTGACCGGCGCGGTACGCCTGACCTCCATGTTTCAGATGGTATTTCGATGGTACTTGATTGTATGGGGGTCAGTCGGCTATTGTCTCGTGAATTGTGTCGTGGAGTGTCGGCTTCCTTCCCGGCTTACTCGCTTCGTGTTTCCGACCAGTCGGAAGCCCTCGCTCCTTGACGCTGGGGGCTCCGCCTCGAAATTGCTGACCGAGTGTGTCAGTGGGGTTTCGCGTGGATCGGTTTTGAGATGGTACCGCACCCGACGGTATGCGATGAAGGCCTTCGGACCGCTCGCTCGGTGCGAGAGGAGACTCGACCGCAACCGCACTTGACGTCGTGCGTTGAAAGCCCTCGGGCCGCTCGCGGTCGCTCAGCGACGTATCCTCGCTACGCTCGGATAGGGGTCGCTGAGACGACTAAAACGAGCGCGAGCGGCCCTCGCCCTTTCAGTCCGCCAGGAAGAAGTACGTTGCACAGGCCGTCTCAGCGTGGATCGTTCGGTAGCCGGTGCCGCGAATTTCATCCCTGGCGGACTGGAAGGGCGAGGCGTGCGTGGCGCGACGCGCCACTTGCCGAACGGGGAGGAACGACTCGTGAGGCGGGCTCGCGGGCCGAAGGCCGGAGTCGCCTAAGCGGGCCACTATCCGCGCGGGCGGTGCTGAGAGCGCGGATATCCCGCTCAGCGACCGCGAGCTGCGAGGCGCCACGCGCCTCTAAACGCGAGCGGGGAGCAAAGCGACCCGCGAGCGCGCCGAGGGCTTCCATCTCACGATCACAAGGGCGGCTGCGTCGCTCTCAGATGAATATCATCTCGGGTCGTCTCCCGCCGACCATTCCGTTCCTGCACTGCTCTCTCACCGAAGCACCGTTTCGACGTCCGCAAGTTCGATATCGCGGTCGACGACCACTCCACGAAGCACGGGTATCCGTTCGTCGAGTTGGGCCGGCGCGTGGCTGTCGGTGCCGAGCACGAACGCGACGCCGGCCTCGCGAAACGCGTCGAGCATCGCGGGGTTCGGATGGACGCGACCCAGCGACCCGTGAACGCGCCCCGCATTGATCTCGGGCACGACGTCCGATTCGGCGACTGCTGTCGCGACACGCTCGTAATCCGCCCGGGTCGAGTGGCCCCGCAACGCCGACTCCCGTTCGGGCAGGTCGAGGTGGCCGAGCACGTCGAACAGGCCAGACTCGACGGCCGCGACGACCGCGTCGTAGTAGCGTTCGACGGCCGCTCGTCGCGTCTCGGGGCCCGCATCGGCGTAGTCGCCGCCGCTCGTGTACTCGTACGGGCCGGCGAAGTGGACGCTCCCGATGGTGTAGTCGAAGTCGGCCTCCGCGAGGAATGCACGCGTCTCGCGTTCGGCGTCGGCGACGTAACTCACCTCGGCGGCGTCGTACAGCGTGACGTCCGTCCGGTCGCGAAACCGGTCGACGGCCTCGCGGCGCCGCTCGCAGGTCTCGACGAGGTCGTAGCGGTCGCGCCGGCCGAAGTCGTCGTCGACGACGATACAGTGGTCGGTCAGTCCGAGCGCGTCGACGCCCCGGCGCTCGGCGGCGGCGACCATCCCCGGGAGCGGCGACCCGTCGGAATACGTCGTGTGTGCGTGGACGTCGACGGAGGTTGTCTCTCCCACCGACGCAGGTGTCGCGTCCATCGCTGGCTCAGGCGTCGCCGACGTCGCGGAGCTCCTGTCCGTCCAGTTTCGGGACGACCGCGCTCTCGCTGAAGCGCAGGTCGTACTCGACGAGGTCGTTGAGCCGGATGTCGGCTTTCCGTTCGTACTTGGGCGCTTTCGCGAGGTGGGCGACCTCCTGGTAGACGAGTCGCTCGCTCGCGCCCGGCGGGTCGCCGTAGACGTGGCGGCCGATCACCAGCGCACCCACGACGTCCTCGGGCGAGGGCTTGCCCTTCGAACCCGCCGCGACGAGGTAGGTGGGGTCGTCGCCGTCGGCGAGGTGGTCGGCGACCGCCGCGGCGTTGCAGAGCCCGCCGACGTAGACGGTGACGTCGTCGCCGCCCCGCAGGCGGAGGTCGGTCACCGCCGCGCCGCCGTTGGTGGAGGTCATCGCCGTCGGCCGCCCGTCGACGTCCACAGTCTGGACGTAACTCGGCGAGTTGAAGAAATCGTACCCCTCCGTCGGCGTGTAGTCGGCGCTGCTCCCGCCGCCGATCTTCGCCTCGGGGTATTCCCCCTTGTACGCGTGTTCGTCCCCTCGACTCTCGGTGACGTGGACGTACTCGGCACCGTTCTCGAAGAGTTCGACGACCGTCGTCGAGAAGTGCGTCACGTCGATGACGACGTAGTTGCCGGCGGGCGGTTCCTCCGGGATCCGCGCCCGCGATGGCAAGATCCGGTCGATCAGCGTCTCGGTCGGCCCCGCCGTCGCCTTCGCATCCGCCTCCGCGTCTGCCTCAGTTGCCATATCTCGTTCATATATTCTATCCCTAATACGGTAGCTAAGACACGTATTGAGGCCTCTCTCTGCGTATATAGATATCCGGACCCGTCCGGTTCCCTCCGGACAGACAGGGACGGCTACCCGGTTCGGTTCACCCCGGTCTGTCGCTCGTTCACCCACCTTCGGCCGCTCACTCGCCGGCGCGTGCCCTCGCCCGGGCAGTCTCGACGGACTTCCCGTCGCGCACCACCGCGTCGACGAACAGTTCGCCCGCGCGGTACGACGAGCGGACCATCGGCCCCGAGGCACAGTAGAGAAATCCCAGTTCTTCCTCGGCGACGCGCTGCCAGGTGTCGAAGGCGTCGGGGTGGACGTACTCGCTGACTTCGAGGTGCGAGCGCGAGGGCTGGAGGTACTGGCCCAGCGTCACGACGTCGACCCCCACACTCCGGAGGTCCGACAGCGTCTGATAGACCTCGTGGTCGTACTCGCCGACGCCGAGCATGAGACTGGTCTTGACGTACGCGTCGGACTCGCGGGCGGCCTGCCGGAGCACCGACAGCGACTGCTCGTAGCCCGCCCGGCGGTCCCGCACCGGCCACTGGAGTCGGTCGACCGTCTCGACGTTGTGTGCGAACACGTCCGGGCCCGCCTCGAGGACTGTGCGGACGAGTTCGGGTTCCCCCCGGAAGTCCGGCGTCAGCGCCTCGACGAGGATGCCGGGGTGGCGCTCCTTGATAGCGCGGATCGTCTCGGCAAAGTGGCCGGCGCCCTGGTCGGGAAGGTCGTCGCGGTCGACGCTCGTCAGGACGACGTAGTCGAGGCCGATCTCGGCGACGGCGTCGGCCACCTCTCCGGGTTCGTCCTCGTCGAGGGCGTCCATCCCGCCGGTCTCGACGTCACAGAAGTTGCACCCGCGCGAACAGCGGTCGCCCATGAGCATGAACGTCGCCGTCCCCGGCCCGTCTCTCCCGGACCAGCACTCACCGAGATTCGGACAGTTGGCCTCCTCACAGACCGTGTTGAGGTCGTGACTCCGGAGCGTCTCCCTGATCTCGGTAAAGCGCTCGCCCGCTGGCGGTCGGCGCTTGAGCCACTCCGGCTTGCGGGCACGACTCATTACCGGCGGTTGGGAGCGGTCGGGCAAAAACGTCCGGACTCCCGGTCCTCCACTGTTCGCCGTCCCGGCCATACCGCGGCGACCCCGTCCGGCCTCCGACCGTCGCCACGACCGCGGGCGGTCGATCGCGGCCGGTCAGACCTCGCGGACGGCGGCGAGCGTGCCGAACCCGGTCGGGAGATAGATGGTGCCGTCGTGGACCGCGACGGACTCGGAGGCGGAACCGGTCGAGAGTTCCCAGGCGACGTCGCCGGAGGCACCGTCGAAAGCGAAGAGAACACCGCCGTTGACGCGCCCGACGCCGGCGTAGACCGTGCCGTCGGCGACCGCTGGGACGCCGGGCCAGAGACTGCCGGCGGTCGCGTCGGGCCCGCGCCAGCGCTCGCTCCCGTCAGACCGCTCGAAACCCCAGACAGCGATCCCCACTGCGGTGTAGAGTCCGTCCGGGCCGATAGCCGGCGTCGGTGACGGGCGCCCGTCGACGGCGACCCGCCACGCCTCCTCGCCGGTGTCGGCCGAGACGGCGTGGAGCGCGAACTCGCCCCGGTCGCTGGCCGCGTAGACCGTCCCGTCGGCGACCGACGGTGGGCCCGTGACGCCGCCGGCGAGGTCGGTCGTCCACTGCTGGCTCCCGTCGGTCGCCGCGAGCGCGCGGAGCGTCCCGCTCCACCCGGTGAGATAGAACCTGTCGTCGCTCGCGGCGACGCCGCCGACCGCGTCCGACACCTGCGTCTCCCAGCGGGGCTCCCCGGTCGCGGGGTCTATCGCCAGGACTCTGCCGCCGAAGGTCGCGACGACGACTGTCCCGCCGGCGACAAGCGGCGGTCCGGCCGGGTACCCGTCGAGGTCGACCGACCACCGCCGCTCGCCGCTCTCGGCCGCGACGCCGATCACGCCGCCGCTGGCGTCCTCGTCGACGAACCTGCCGGTCGCGGTCGTCGCCACGACGGTGTCCCGTACGACGGCTGGCGTCGTGTCCACGCGACCGCCGGCGTCGACCGACCACTCGACTGCACCGTCGTCGGCTGCCAGTGCCAGGATCCTGCCCCTGTCGGCGGCCGCGTAGGGATTGCCGGTCCCCCAGTAGACCGTGTCGCCGACGACCGCCGGCACCGAACTCGACCCCTCCATGGTCTCGTGTCGCCAGGCCGTCTCGACGTCGCCCGTGGGCCCCTGCAGGTCGACGGGGCGGCCGGTGTTGTGCGGTCCGTAGCCGAACTGCCGCCAGCTATCCGTGACTGTGACCGTCCCGGCTTCGGTCCCGGCGACGCTGACCGTCGACTCCCCGGGTGCGTCGAAGCCGACCCCGACGTCGACCGTCCGCTCGCTCCCGCCCTCGACCTCGACGGTTCTGGTCGATCGCTCGGCCCCGTCGACGGCGACCCCGAGCGCCCCACTGTGGGTCCGCCCGGTCACGTTCTCGACTTTCACCCGCACAGTCGCTGTTCGCCCGAGCGGGACCGACGACGCTTCGCCGGCGAGGGTGACCTGTCGGACCTCGATGGGTCTCACGACCGCGACCGTCCCCGCGGCGACGCCGTCGGCCGCGAGCGCCCGCTCACCTCGCGTTTCGAAGCGGGTCTCGGCAGTGATCTCCGTCCGTTCGTCGCCGCCGAGTTCGACCGTCTCTGTCGCGAACCCCTCGCCGTCGGCGGTGAACGCCACGGTGTGCTCCCGGGCGACGGGCGCAGCGTTCGCGACAGTCGCGACGACACTGACCGGCGAACCGGTCGCCACCCGCTCGCGCTCGACCCGCGCCGACTCGACGGTGACCGCCGGCGACACCGCAATCGTCCCGGCCGCGGCCTCTCCCACGGCGACTGCGTACTCGCCTGAACCGGAGAACCGGTGAGTGAACGTGACTGTCTGCTCCGTCTCCCCCGCGACCGTCACGGTCCGGTTCGCGACGACCGTCCCGTCGACCAGCAGTTCGACGTCGTGGTCCTGCTCGGTCCCCGCTGGATTCGACACCGTCGCCGAGACGGTCACCGGCACCCCCGCGACCGGGTTCGTCGGCTCGGCGCGCGCGTCGGCGACCGTCGGTGACGGTGGTTCGCCCCCGAGCAGACGGCCACACCCCGCCAGCAACCCCGCCGCGCTCAGCGACCCGAGCCTGAGAAACCGTCGTCTCGCCCCGTCTTCCATACAGACCTCGTGACAGGGGACCTGTCTTAAGTTTTGCAGGCTACGACGCGCTGGACTCGGATTCGGATCCGGGTTCGGACTCGGACTCGTCGTCGCCGTCACCCGACAGCAGTTCCTGCTGGGCGTAGACGAGGAGGCCACCGACCGTCGCGAAGACGGCGGGGTAGGCAAAGCCCAGAATCACCGTCAGGTAGCGGTCGGGGAGGACGAGACCGCGGACGCCGACCATCGTGAGGAAAAACGAGCCGACGAAGAGCACGAGGACGTAGCCGGCGGCGACCGCCGCGCCGAAGCGGGCGACCTCGGCGACGGAGTCGACGGTGACGTCACGCCAGTAGCGCAGCGCGAACTCGGCACCGACGCCGACGAGCACGACCGCCGGGATCGCGGCGTAGACGGCGATCGGGACGGTCGGGTCGGCCGGCAGCGCGTTGATGTGTCCGATGCTCCCGGTCTCCCCGGCGAGCGTCGCCAGGAGGTGCCCGATAGGGTCGGCGTGGTTCGGGCCCGTCAGGACCAGTCCGCGGAGGACCGGAACCTCGAGGAGCGGGCCGGCGACGCCCTCGAGAAAGCCCGGCACCTGTCCGCCGACCACGGGGATGCCGTGCAGTCCGTAGACGACCAGTGCGAGGTAGACGGCGGTGCCGGCGACCGTCCCGCCGGAGACGCCGCTGGCGGCCGCGACGGCGAAGACGAGGGCGAACGTGATGACCAGTGCGATCGGCCCGCGCTTTAGCCCCGCTCGCCAGGGAAAGGAGACGAACGCCTCCTCCAGGACGACGTCGAAGCCGAAGACCGAAAACAGGACGGCGGCGGTGTCGTCCTCGACCGGCTCGGGGTCGACGTCCGATGCGTGCTCGGAACTCATACGTGCTACACCGCCAACGACCCGCAAAAGGGTTCCCCCCGGACTGATCGATTTGATAGCCGGGCGGGAGGCCGACTCGACCGGACCGACCCAGATTCGCCGCTTCAGGGTCGTCGCCTCACTCCCCGCCGTCGAAGTCCAGTGCCGCGGAGTTGATGCAGTAGCGTTTCCCGGTCGGGTCGGGGCCGTCGTCGAAGACGTGACCGAGGTGGCCGCCACAGGTCGCACAGACGACTTCCGTGCGGCGCATCCCGTGGCTGGTGTCGAGTCGCGTCTCGACGTTGCCCTCCTCGACGACATCGAAGAAACTCGGCCAGCCGTGGCCCGAATCGAACTGCTGGTCCGTCGAGAACAGCGCCGCCTCACAGCCCGCACAGGTGAACTCACCGTCCTCGTCGACCTCGAGGAACTCGCCGCTGAACTTCGGTTCGGTCCCCTGCTCGCGGAGCACCCGGTACTCCTCCTCGGTGAGTCGCTCGCGCCACTCTTCGTCGGTCGCCGGGAGGTCGCTCTCTGTCGATTCGGTCGGTTCGCCCTCGGCGTTCGCGTCTGCGTCGCTCATACCCGAAACTGGGCGTCCAGCCGGAAATACTGTGCGTCGCCGGTGGATTTTTATATTACCTGTGGTTATTCCAGCGTATGGATTTGCCGACGCCGGCGGACCTGCGGGAGCGCCGGAACGAACTGGGGTTGACCCAGAGCGACCTGGCCGACCGGGCGGACGTCTCCCAGCCGCTGATCGCCCGCATCGAGGGTGGCGACGTCGACCCGCGACTCTCGACACTCCGGCGGATCGTCAACGCCCTGGAAGAGGCCGAGGGCGGCATCCTGCGCGCCGAGGACCTGATGAACGAATCGGTCGTGAGCGTCCGGCCCGACGACTCGGTCCACGAGGCGAGCGAGCGGATGGACGAGCACGGCTACTCCCAGTTGCCGGTCGTCCGCGACGGGACACCCGTCGGGCTGATCGGCAACTCGGACATCCGCCAGCGCTCCGAGACGGTCGACGCCGACAACGTCGGCCAGCTGCCCGTCGACGAGATCAAACGCGACGCCGTCGCCAGCGTCGAACCCGACGCCACGCTCGACGAGATCAACGACTATCTCAACCACAACGCCGCCGTCCTCGTCGTCGAGGGCGGTTCGACCGTCGGGATCATCACCGAAGCCGACATCGCCGCCCACATCAGCTGAAGAATTCGACTGGTGGTTTGCTGAAATCCGCCCTTTGACGTCTATCTCCGCCGATTTTCACTTTCACTCCGGATGGCTCGGGTTGAAGTACTCCCCGGACGTAGACACTGATGTCACACGTTCCTTGGTGGGTGGGTGGTCCTCCTACCTCCCCCTACACATAACACCGGAGAGCGGGTAGTGTCGGCTATGATCGACGAATCGGACGTTCTCGCGGCCCGGGACCGGGTGGCCGAGACGGCCCGGCACACACCGCTCGATTACTCGTACACGTTCTCGGATCTGACCGGTGCCGCTGTCCACCTCAAGCTCGAAACGTTTCAGCGGACTGGGTCGTTCAAGGTCCGCGGCGCGACGAACAAGATAGCGACACTCTCCGAGGCCGAACAGGACGCGGGCGTCGTGACGGCCTCGGCGGGCAACCACGCCCAGGGTGTGGCGCTGGCCGCGACGCGCATCGGCGTCGACTCGACCATCGTCATGCCCGAAGACGCCCCCGTCGCGAAGGTCAACGCGACCCGGAGTTACGGGGGCAGAGTAGTCCTCCACGGCGCCGACTACGACGAGGCCGCCGAGCGCGCCCACGAGATCGAGCGCGAGGAGGGGCGTACCTACGTCCACGCCTTCGACGACCCCACAGTCATGGCCGGCCAGGGGACCATCGGCCTCGAAATCCTCGAAGACCTGCCCGGTGTCGACACGGTCGTCGTCCCCATCGGCGGTGGCGGGCTGATCAGCGGGATCGCCACCGCCGTCACGGCCGCCGACCCGGATATCCGCGTCATCGGTGTCCAGGCCGAGGGGGCCTCCAGCGTCGCGCCGTCCCTGGAGAAAGGGGAGCGAGTCGAACTGGACGGCGTCGAGACCATCGCCGACGGCATCGCGACGCGGACGGTCGGCGAGCAAACCTTCGAGGTCATTCGCGAGCGCGTCGACGAGGTCGTCACCGTCTCCGACGACGAGACCGCCGAGGCGCTGACGACGCTGCTCGAACGGGGCAAGACGCTCGTCGAAGGCGCGGGTGCGGTCCCGCTCGCGGCCCTTCTGGAGGGAAAATTCGACTACGACGAGGACGAGGTCATCGTCCCCTGTCTCTGCGGGGGGAACATCGACCTGAACCTCCTGACGACGGTCATCATGCGCGGACTGGTTCAGACCGGACGATACCTCCGCTTTCGCACCGTGCTCAAGGACCGGCCCGGCGAACTCGAACGGCTCGTCGAGGTCATCAGCGAACACCGCGCGAACATCTACGCCATCGAACACGGCCGAACCTCACGGGACGTCGCGATGAACGACGCCGAGGTGGAGATCGACCTCGAAACGCGTGGTCCGGACCACGTCGACGCGTTGCTCGCGGCGCTCCGTGAAGCGGGTTACGAGGTAGAAGTGCTGGTCTGACGCGCCGGAGGCGACCCAGTGCATCACAGCCCACCAGTCGACGGGCGTCCAGCCACGTTTAAGCCGCCGGACGACCCGCTTTCGAGTGTGAGCGAGGACGATACGGGAACGACCGGCGCGGGGGCGACCGACGAGGAACCGGTCGCGGAAGGCGGAGCTGGCGGTGGCGATAGCCAGGGTGATAGCGACGGTGACACCACCACCGAACGTAGCGACGAACACGCCGGTGATCCGAGCGGTGATCCGGGCGAGTCGAGCGCGACGCTCCCGCCGGCGGCGAAGTCGAGCCTGCTGTGGGGCGTCGTCGGCGGGCTCTGCTTTCTGGTGTTGATCCAGGGCTACGAGCTGTTCACCGACGAGCGGATCTCCTTTCTCGTGAAATTCGCCGTCGCGGTGCTCGTCGGGGTGGTCGCGGGCGGATCGACGTACGCCGTCCGGGGTCGACTGCCGGCCGAGAACGAAAGTGCTTAACCAGCAGACACTGGTAGGTGAATGTGCGAGCCAGGATGGCCGAATCTGGTAAGGCGCACGCCTGGAAAGCGTGTTCCCGTATGGGATTCTGGGTTCAAATCCCAGTCCTGGCGGTTTCTGCCGCGAACAACACGGCGAGCACATCGTGTGCTCGCCCGCGTGAGCGGCTGTAACGCGGACGACTGGGATTTGAACCCCTACAAGTCACAGCCCGGAACGGCCCGGAGGCCCGCACGCCCGGAATGTCTTGGTCCGGTTCAAATCCCAGTCCTGGCGCCTAACCACACATTTCTGGGACGTCAGCGAAATACGACCCCCGAATATTTATACTTGTCACCAAGGCGAATACCCCGACCCACCGTGGTCGGGGATGAAGCCGACAACCCGTGATACAAACCATTAACTGACAATACGTCTAATCAAAAGACAGCGATGGAATACAGTCACCGCTACCACGCTTACCCGACCGACGAGGTAGCGGAGCGACTGGAACACCATCTTGACGTTCATCGCCAACTCTACAACCACGTCCGCTGGGACTACGAAAACAGTCCAGAGGACGACAAACCGAGTGAGTACGACCAGAACAACAAACTCCCCGAGTGGAAACGCAAGTGGCCGGTGTTCAGTGAACTACATTCGAAGGCTGCCCAAGCCACCGTCGCGCGTTTCCACCGCAACCTCTCGAACCTCCGTAAGAAGAAAGAGACCGGAAACAACGTTGGTCGGGTCAAACGACAAGGACCTACTGATTACCGGAGCGTGACGTACAACCAGTCTGGCTTCGACCTCGATGAAAAGAGGGGCCACAGCAAGTACGCATACGTCCGTTTCAGCAAAATCGGCTGGGTCAAACTCCGATACTCGCGTCCGATCCCAGACCACGTAACCATCAAAGAAGTCACTGTCAAGAAGGAGACAACCGGCGAGTGGTTCGTCTCCTTCGGGTTGGAAACCGACGATGCTAGCCTGCCCGAGAAACCCGATGTGGACTCACTGGACGCGAACAACAGCGTCGGAATTGACCTTGGTATTCTCACCTATATCCACACCAGCGACGGTAAAACCGTGGAGTGGCTCGACCTCGAAGACGACTACGAGCGTCTGCGGCGCGAGCAACGTGCGTTGTCTCGAAAGGAGAAGGGGTCGAACAACT
>Ga0207813_100095_pt1 | contig 67441 bp, 71 predicted proteins | sample A23E3SouthBayCA_2_FD_187730 | JGI IMG/M metagenome (GOLD analysis project Ga0207813, IMG submission 187730) | Aerobic enrichment media microbial communities from Eden Landing Ponds, California, USA - A23 E3 (4) (SPAdes) | ecosystem: Environmental > Aquatic > Marine > Unclassified | place... | reverse complement strand
GGAGCTGGTCCTCGTGGATTTCACTGTCTGCTTGCTGCTGGTGCTTGGACACACTTCCGCAAGCAGACCTCTCAACTTACAGGCTTTGTGAGGTACTGATACTGGGCCTGGCCGGGCCGAACGGTTCCGGGAAGACGACGCTCATCCGGTGTCTGCTCGGACTCGAAACGCCGACAGCAGGCGAGACGAGCATCGGCAACACACCGACGGCGTCACTCGACCGCGCCGACCGCGCCCGGATCGGCTACATGCCACAGGATCGGGCGGTCTACGACGACCTCACCGTCCGCGAGAACGTCGCCTTCTTCGCGCGACTGTACGGTACCGGTGCCCGGGACCGGGCAGTCGAGGACGTACTCGGGACGGTCGACCTGGCGGATCGTGCGGACGCCCGCGTCGACGACCTCTCGGGCGGGATGGTCAGGCGGACGAGTCTCGCGTGTGCGCTGGTCCACGACCCGGACGTGCTCTTCCTCGACGAACCGACCGTGGGGCTGGACCCGCAACTGCGCGCGTCGATGTGGGAGGAGTTCAGGGAGCGGCGCGACGACGGAACGCTGGTCGTCGTCTCGACGCACTACCTGGGCGAGGCGGACAACTGCGACCGGGTGTGTTTCCTGCGCGACGGACGGGTCCTCGCGCTCGACTCGCCCCCCGGGTTCAGAGACCGGACCGGAACCGACGACATGGAAGGGGCGTTTCTCGCGTTGCTCTCCGGAGAACCGCCCGCCGCGAAAACCGGCACCGACGGCTCCGGAGCCGCGACGTCGGCAGTCGCCCGGGGAGGGAGCGAGCGATGAGCGGCGCCGTCTCCGGTGGCCGAACGGCCGTACTCACCGCTCCCGTCCGGACGGCGCTGCCGGTCGCCGGGCGGATCCTCCGGACGCTGCGCTCCGACCGGCGGACGCTCGGCATGGTCGCGATACTTCCCGCCTTCATCGTCTACCTGCTGAGCGAAGTGTTCCCCGACCCCGGGCCCGTGACCCCGCCACTGCTTGCCGTATTCGTGTTCTTTCTCACCTACCAGCTGACTGCGATCGGCTTCCTCCGGGAGCGGACCGCGGGGACACTCGACCGCGTCCTCGTCGCGCCCGTCTCCCGGACCGGCCTCGTCCTGGGCTACGTCCTCGGCTACGGCGTGCTCGCGACGGTCCAGTCGCTGGTGCTCCTCGCGTCGGCGGTGGCGTTTCTCGGCGTCTCCTTCGAGCACGGCGTGGTCCTGTTCGTCGCCGTCGAACTGCTGGGGGCACTGACGGCCCTGGGTGTCGGCGTCACGCTCTCGCTGTTCGCCGATAGCGAGTTCCAGGCCATGCAGTTCATCCCCGCGGTCATCTCGCCCCAGATCATCCTCGGCGGGACGGTGTTACCGGTCGAGCAACTGCCGGTCTACCTCGAACTCCCGGCGCGACTGATGCCCGTGACCTACCTGGTGCAGGCGATGGAGTACGTCGTCACCGACGAGGCGACGGTCGGTGAGTTCCGCGTCGCCGTCCTCTCGCTGGTCGCGTTCGCCGTCGTCGCCGTCGGTGCTGCGGGCGTCGTGGTCCGGCGGGTCGGCTGACGGTCGTCGCTGTCGGGTGCGACTCCGCCACCGGGTCCTGGTCCGGAACCGACCTTTCACCGGAGACCAGCCCGGAGCCTTACCCGAACGCGTACGCGAGAACGTACACCACCGACGAGCCGATCATCAGAAAGACCATGACCAGCGTGATGATCTGCTGGCGGTTCAGGTCCGTGACGTTCATAGAGCCGATTAACGCCCCACCGGGTTTATGCGTTCCGTCCCGTTGACCCCGCAGGATGCCGTAGACGACGGTGCAACGCCGGCGGGATATCGCTCACGGAACAGCCGACCGGACGTCGCTCGAGCGACCCGCGATCCGCGATCCGCGACCCGCGAGCTGCGTCTCCGAGAAACCCGCCGTCCGTTTTCGAGCGTGCTGTGGGGATTTAACGGCGTGGAACCCGCACAACGGGTATGGTACACACAGACACGTCCGACGGTCCGACCCGCGACGTGTTTCTCCCCGTCGCTGCCCAGCCCTCGGTCGACACGCTGGTCGAGTTCTCCCAGCTCGCGGAAGCGCAGGGGTACGACCGCGTCTGGCTCCCCGAGACCTGGGGCCGCGACGCCGTGACGGTGCTCACGACGATCGCCGAGCGCACCGACGAGGTCGGGATCGGCACCTCCGTCGCGAACGTCTACTCGCGCTCGCCCGCTCTGCTGGGTCAGACCGCCGCTACGCTCCAGGAGGTCTCGGACGGCCGGTTTCGACTCGGACTCGGACCGAGCGGCCCCGCGCTGGTCGCGGGCTGGCACGGCGTCGACTACGACCGCCCGCTCCGGCGCACCCGCGAGTATATCGATATCGTCCGGCAGGTGCTCTCGGGCGAGCGCCTCGAATACGACGGCGATATCTTCCAGCTGTCGGGGTTCCGACTGCGCTGTGACCCGCCCGAGACGCCTCCCAAGATCGACGCCGCGGGGATGGGGCCGAAGTCGGTCGAACTCGCCGGCCGGTTCGCCGACGGCTGGCACGCGCTGATGCTCACCCAGGACGGCCTGCGCGACCGTCTCGACGACCTCCGCCGGGGAGCCGAACTGGGTAACCGTGACCCCGACGACGTGCGGGTGACCCTGTCGCTGCCCTGCATGGCGCTGGACGACCGGGAGCGAGCGCGGCGTCTGATTAGTAGCCACATCTCGTTTTATCTAGCTTCCATGGGTACGTTTTACCGAAAAGCACTCGCCCGTCAAGGATACGAGCAAATTGCCAACAAGGTGGCCAGCGAGTGGGCCAACGGAAATAAAAAAGAGGCCACGGATATTGTTGACGAAGAACTGGTTGACGCGCTAGGTGTAGCTGGAACACCCAGTGAATGCCGGGAACGATATGCTACTTGGGAAGAGATTGAAGGGCTTGATGCGGTTTCTGTTTCTTTCCCTCGAAACGCCGAACCAGCGGAGATTCAGAACACCCTACGTGTCTTCGCGCCTCGTGAGCATTCATAGGAATATTACTTTTACTGTACGGTCTGCAGACATTTATATGACAATAGAACGGATTTTAGGATATGGCGTCTGAGGATAGCCGTAGTACTCTCCGGACCGAAACTCACTGTCCGACCTGTGCTCGTGAAGATTTCGAATCGAGAAAAGCAATGAAGATACATCATGCGAGGGCCCACGGGGAGAGCATTGCTGGCGAAGAGGTGGATTGTTGCTGGTGTGGAGAGTCCATTCGACGAGGACCGTACCGTATACAGAATGCAGAACGAATATTTTGTGATGCAAATTGTCGAGGGGCTTGGCGGTCGGACAACTGGACCGAAGACGATTTTCCCCGCTGGAATGGAGGGCTCGCCACGGTCGAATGTCATCGTTGTGGGGAAAAGTTCGAACGTCGTCGGGATCAAGTGAAAAGAGCGAAGCGAAGTTTCTGTAGTCGTTCCTGTTTTGGGGCCTGGCGCTCCGAGTACCAGCGAGGTTCCAACAACCCTTCGTGGACCGGTGGTGAGTCAATTCGCACAACAGTTCGCGACCTGATCGGTGACGAACCTTGGGAGATGGTCGCCGGTAAAGTGAGAAAAGACCGCTGTCAGAAGTGTGGCACCACCGAAACTGCAGATGACCGAGCGTTCGCGGTACATCATATCGTTCCAATCATGGCTGGTGGATGTAATGAACCGGAACTGTTGATGACCCTCTGTCTCAAATGCCATCGACGTGTAGAGGCGTACACTCGACAGTACGTGGAGCCAGTTCTCATCGAATAACAACAACGACGTGTTAAAAGAGGTGAGGGAATAATTAAATAACTTATATATGAGTGATTCAGGTATTGACAACACTGGTTGTACTTGATTCGACCAGAAACAGACCGCTCCGACGTCCCCCTTGAACAGTCCAATCGTGGTACACAGTATCAGCGTTGCGAATCGGGCCTCATCGCTTATATCGGACGAATCGAAATCGGCTGTCGAACGCGTGACGGGTGACAGGAGAGCGAGGGGCGACAGGAAGAGAGTGAACGCGGGGAGCGACGCCAGAGGCATGACCTCGCTGGTTTCGGTCATGCTCATGGTCGCGGTGACGATCGTCGTCGCGGTCGTGCTGGTCGTCGGCGCGATGAGTTTTCTCCCGGAGACCGACGAACCGGCGACGCGGCCGGACGCCGACTTCAGCATCGAGCGCGACGACGGCGCCATCGTCGTCGACCCCCAGTACATGACCGAGGACACGCCCTTCACACTGCTCATCAACGGGCAGGAAGTCTACGAGTGGAAGGGCGGAAACACGGAGCGAGAACGTCGACTCCGGTGTCTGAACCCGGACGATACGGTGTACGTCCGCGCCGACGCCGGGGGTGACCGGACGTACCTCATCGAGGACCACGAGGTGGCGACCCAGACCGCCTGTCAGCTCTCGGGGACGGGCTCGCGATTCGCCTACGCGCAGGTCGGCAGCCGGCAGGTGCCGCTCGAGGACGCGAACTACGAGTTCACGCTCGCGATCGACCCCGACGGGCCGACAAGCGTCAACGGCGACGTCGACTTCCCGACGACGAACCCGTGGGTGTACGTCGAGCGGTTCGACCGCACGGTCGAGGGGTTCGCGCCGCCGGTCTACGTCGTCGTCTTCCCCGACAACGTCGGGAGCGTGAGCGACTGGCGCACCGACCCCTCCGAGGCCGAACGCGAGGAGATGGCCGAATCCTTCGAACTCGACGGGAGCGACGTCCGGGTCACGGCCGGCGGCGTCGAACCGACCGACGACGTGTACATGGTGTTCAAGCCCGACTGCTCGGAGAGTCGGTTCAAGTTCCTGCGGATGCAGGGCGGGTACAACAACCAGATCCTCCTCGACGGGACCGAACTGTTCCGTACCGACGACGCGAGCAGCGGCCAGGTCTACACCGGTCCCGGCATCGACTGTACCTGACCGGGCAGACACCGACTGTATCTGACTGGCCCGAGTCCTGTCAGCACCGCCGACCTTATCGCGCCGCGGGGCGTACGCGGGGTATGTCCGAGTCAGAAACCGGCACCGAAACTGGAATCGAAACCGGGTCCCCGTCGCTCGAAGTGCTCGACGCCGAGGACGTGCCAGCGGCGGTCGATACCGCCGTCCTCCAGCGGATGGACGTGGCCGCGACGGTCCTCGACGACGGCTTCCGGGTGCCCGGGACCGACTTCCGGTTCGGTGTCGACCCGGTACTCGGCGTCCTGCCGGTGGCCGGTGACACCGTCGCGACTGCCCTCTCGCTGTACATCGTTCTCGAAGCGGTCTTCGCCGGCGTCTCCCTGTTCACGCTCGTTCGCATGGTCTTCAACATCGCCGTGGACTACGTCGCCGGGGTGGTCCCGGTCGTCGGCGACCTCTTCGACGCCTACTGGAAGGCCAACCGCCGCAACGTGAACCTCGCCGCCCGGGATCTGGCGAAACAGGCGGAGTGACTGGATCGAGGTAGCGACACGACCCCCTGTTTCGGGTCCACCATTCTCACTTCTCGTCGGGGAATATCTTCCCGGGATTGAGCGTCCCGTTCGGGTCGAGCGCGTCCTTGATCGAACGCATCACTTCGACTGCGCCAACACCGTGTTCCCGTTCGAGGAACTCCCGTTTGCCGAGGCCGACGCCGTGTTCACCCGTAGCGGTGCCACCCATCTCGATCGCCTTCTCGACGATCTCGGCGTAGACTGCCTCGCCGCGCTCGACCATCGCCCCGTCGTCGGGGTCGACGAGGATCTCGTAGTGGAGGTTGCCGTCGCCGGCGTGGCCGTAGCAGGCCATCGGCAGGTCGGCCCCCTCGGCCCGTTCGCGGGCGAACCGGACGATGTCGGGAAACGAGCCCATCGGGACGGTGACGTCGCCGGGGTGGAGCGGGTGCAGGTCGGGGTCGTACTCCCTGAGAGCGTAGGCCATGTCCCTGCGGAGTTGCCAGAGTTCGGCCATCTCCTCGTCGGCAGCCAGTTCGAACTGCAGGACGTCGTGGGCGTCGAACACCGTCCGGCAGAAGTCGATCTCCTCTTCGATCCCGTGGTCGGCGTGGAATTCGACGAAGACCATCGGGCTGTCGGGCAGGTCCGTCCCGGCGTAGGCGTTGCCCAGTTGTGCGGCGAACGGCCCCACCAGTTCGATCTTCGCGACGTCGACGCCCGAGCGGACCGCGTCAGAAATGGCGGCACCGGCCGATTCGAGGTCCGAGAAGATGGCCCGCCCGCCCCTGATCTGCTGGGGTCGGCCCGCCAGTTCGAGCGTCGCCCGCGTCACGACCGCGAGCGTCCCCTCGCTACCGACGAAGAGGTCTTTCAGGTTGTAGCCCGCAGAGGTCTTTCTGGCTTTGCTCCCCGCTTTCACCACCGTGCCGTCGGCCAGCACGGCTTCGAGTTCGAGCACCCAGTCGGCGACCTCGCCGTACTTGACCGTCTGCATGCCGCTGGCGTCGGTCGCGATCATCCCGCCGACGGTCGAGATGTCACCCGAGGAGGGCAGCGGCGGGAAGAAGAGCCCGTGGCGCTCGACGGCCTCGTCGACGGCGCTGCCCAGAACGCCCGGTTCGACGTCGACCTGCAGGTCGTCCGGCCGCACGTCGAGGATCTCGTCCATCCGCGTCAGGTCCATGCTGATACCGCGCTCGACCGGGACGGCGGCTCCTTCCAGTCCCGTGCCGGCGGCGTAGGGGGTCACCGGGACCCCGCGTTCGTCGGCAGCCGAGAGTACCGCCGCGACGTCCTCGGTCGATTCCGGCCAGACCACCGCGTCGGGTCTGACTTCCTCTCCGGGCTGGGTACTCCAGTCGCCGGCCCGTTCGTCGCGGGCGTGCTCGCGCCGTGACACCTGCTCGTCGGCCAGCAGGTCGTCGAGAAAGGCGTGGTCGGTCATTGTCTCACCGGCCGGGACGGCGGGACTTAGGTGCGTCGGCGGCGGCGAACCACTCCGAAGGTCGCGGGACGACGTGGGCTCACTCGGGCAGCGGCGACTCGTCGATGGCGTCGCGACGGCCGTCGAGGACGGTAAATTGCTCGCCGCGTCGTCGTTCCAGCCACCGGAGGAGGCGCTCGGCCCAGACGAGTTTCCGGCGCTTCGTCGGGTCGACGTCGGGGTCGTCGAAGTCCCAGCCGACGAAGACCAGCTCCGCGGCACCGCAGTGGTCGGCCAGAAACGCCGCCCGGTCGCCGTCGGTGAACCCGCCGGTGTTGGAGAGGGAGCCGACTGGCGCAGCCTGTGTCGTCGGCAGGACGGCATCGAGCGCCAGGTCGGGCACCCGCTCGCGGACCGTCGGCTGATTGTCACCGTGGGCGTGGACGGCGACCGGTGTCCGCTCGCGGGTCAGTGTCCGCGCGATGTCGCCCCGCTCGTCCAGGTCGGTGACCATACAGTCGACCGCGACCCCGTGCTCGCGGAGGGTGGTCGCGGCGTCCGAGGCGGCGACGACTGCGTCCGCACCCCGCACCGCGTCGAGTTCGTCACCCAGCGTGGGGGCGGCACCGGCGACTGCGACGCGCTGGCCGGCGAAATCGAGGGCGCCGGGACTCAGGGTATCGGCGTCGACGACGAGGCGGGCCAGCAGGTCCCGCGCACGTTCGTCAGACGCTCGCGCGAAACCGAAGTCCTCGAGGATCGCCTCGTAGACGGGTTCCCAGGTGGCGAAGTTCATGGCTGTTGCTCGCCGTTAGCGCCCCAATAAACCGGTATAGCCGAAATGGCACGTCTCGGTACCCCTACCCAGGTGCCCTTTCGGCCTTCACGCCCCCGTTCTGGCGCAACCGGTATAAGCTTTCTTACCTCGGACCCCCCCGTAACCGGCATCTCAGGCCGTCGAGCCCACCGGCAGCGCGGTCCGTTCGGCCACGCGCGCGAGTGCCGCCTCGCTCCCCGCGAGGAGCACCCGCCAGTCGGTCCCGGTCGACCCGTCGGCGGCTGTGTCGCTGGTATCGCCCGCTCCGCTGTCCTCACCGCGGACTCCGACGAACAGTTCACAGCCGGCCGCCTCGCTCGCGGCCTGCAGGTCGGCGAGAGTCTCTGTGCTGTCCCCGCTGACTTCGTAGACGCGGTTGGCGCCCGTCGCGGGGTCGCACTCGAGTCCGAGTCGGTCGGCGTGGCGGGCGAACTCGCCGGCGGTCGTCACGTCGAGTTCCGTCACCGTCACGCCGTCGGCGGTCGTTCGCGCCCGCTGGCGCGTGAACGCGTCGCCGATGGTCGCGGCGTCGACCGTCTCTGCGACATCGTGGGTGCGGATGACGTGTGCACCTCGCTCGACCGCCATCGACGTCGCCGCGAGACTCACCGGCAGCGCCGCCTCGGTCGAGCGGTCGGCCAGCGACCGCAGGAAGTTCTTCCGGTTGATCGAGACGAGCACCGGGCAGCCGAGACCGCGGAACTCGCGCAGTCGCCGGAAGGTCGCACGGTCGTCTTCCAGGGTCTTGGCTTCGGACCAGCCGCCGAAGGCCGGGTCGACGATGGTCTTGTCCGTCAACCCGTTTTGTTTGAGTGCCTCGTAGACCTGGCCGACGTAGTCGGCCCCGGCCGCCCACTCGGGAGAGCGACGCTCGGCCCACGGCGTCTCCTCGACAGCGCCCGGTCGTCGGATATCGGGCGGGCTGGCCATCTTCGCGACTGCGACGTCGTAGTCACGGCAGACTGCGGGCATCTCCGGGTCGGCGAAGCCGGCGATGTCGTTGACCATGTCGAATCCCCGGTCTATCGCCTCGGCGGCGACCTCGGCGTAGCGCGTCTCGATGCTCCAGACGGCCGACCCGCTCGTCGAGTGGAGCGTCTCCACGGCGGTGTCGAGTCGGTCGAGTTCCTCCTGAGCCGAGAGCACCTCGAAGCGCTTGTTCGCCGACTCCAGGCCGACGTCGACGATGTCGGCGCCCTCGCCGACCAGCTCGTCGTCGACGTAGGCCGCCGCCTCGCCCGGGTCGTCGAAGACGCTCGGGTCGTAGGGCGACTCCTCGCTGACGTTGAGCACGCCCATGACCCGGGGCGGATAGTCGTCACCGATGCCCAGGCCCGCGGCGTCGACGGTGTGCATACGCGGGCTGAGGACTGCGAGGGCAAAAGCGGTCGGATGTCAGACCTCGACGCGCTGCCAGCCCTCCGGCTGGTCGGCAAGCCCCTCGACACGGATGGCCGTTTCGCCGTTCTCCGAACGGAGCGCGACGCGGCCGTCGAACGCCTGGGCGAGCGAGGACAGCGTCTCCGTCTCGACTGCGTCGGGGTCGATGGCACAGACGCCGAGGCCGTCCGCGGTGCGGATGCGTCCGGTCAGCGTGTGCAGGAACCGGTAGACCGGCTTCACCGAACTGTAGACGACGAACGGCGAGAGCGTGTACACGCCGGTGCGGACTCGCTCGGCACCGTTCGCGTAGAGGGACTCGTACAGCGAGGAGAACTCGATGCCGACGCCGGTCAGGTCGTTCGGACTGCCGACGGCGTGGACGTTGTGGTCGACGGCATCGACGCCCGTCTCGGTACAGTCCACGACGCCGACCCGCATCGGGTCGTGGTCCCCGCCCACCGCCGCGTAGTCCGACAGCGTCGTCGGGCCGTCCGTGTCGGCGGTGATGAACAGCGTTCCCTCGCGGCGGTCCCCACGCAGCAGCATCCGCAACAGTAGCGTCCGGATCCCGCCCAGGGCCGGCCCCGTGACGAGGAGGTTCGTCCCCGGCGAGACGTCAGCGAGTGGTAACCCCTCGAAGGTGTACCCGCCCCGCTGGACACTCACGGCTCCTCACCTCCGGAGTCGTCTCGCGGACCGGCCGCTGGTTCCGGCTCTGCCGGACCGTCCGCGTCCGTCCCTGGCGACCGGGAGATGGTCGGGTCGCTCTCCTCGCCCGACTCGTCCAGGCGTCGTCGCAGTTCGAGTTGCTCCATCGCCTCGTCGGCGAACCGCCGCAGGTCCGCGATCTCCGCCTCCGAGAACGAGCGTGGTTCGCTGTGTGTCAGACAGAATGCACCGATCGTCGCACCTCGCGGCGTCCGGAGCGGCACCCCGGCGTAGGCTTCGATGTCGAGTTCTTCGAGACGCTCGTTGTCGGCGAACCGCGGGTCCGCGTCGACGTCCTCGACGACCATCACGTCGGTTTCCAGGATGGTGTGGGTACACATCGAGTCTTCCCGGGAGATCGTTTCCCAGTCTTCCCCGGCGCAGGCGAGGAACCGCTCCTCGTGGGCGTCGACCACGCCGACGAACGCCACGTCGACGCCGAAGCGTGCCCGTGCGAGTTTCGTGAGTCGGTCGAACGTCTCGGCGGCGTCCAGCCCTGGCCGGTCGTACTGGGCCAGTGCAGCGAGGCGTTCGTCCTCGTCGGGCGGGAGCGGGTAGCCGACCTGTGTCCGCTGAGCGACCACGTTCTCGACGAGTCTGAGCAGTGACTCGCGGGCGTCGGGCATGTCTCTGGGCAGATACTCGACGACGACGTCCTCGTGGCGTGCGGAGTCGATCCGGTCCGGCGTCGCGTCGGTAAACAGCACACAGGATGTGTCGGGCGAGCGCTCCCGGATCAGTCCGGTCAGGTCCAGTCCCGTCCCGTCCGGGAGCGAGTACTCGGTGACGACGCAGTCGATGTCGCCGGTCCCGACCAGGTCTGCAGCTTCGGCGACGGTGCCGCAACTGACGACATCGTGACCGCCGTCAACCAGCGCGTCGCGCGTCTCACGGCGTGCCTCGGGATCGCCGTCGACACACGCGATCGTCAGTCCGGCCATGTGAATACGGTCTCTATCGCCTCCACCCACATAACTCCCGGCGTGCAGTTCTCGGAAACTGAAGTGGGAACTCGCGGCAGTCACCGGAAGTCGTGGTTGTCGCAGGACCGTTCCGGCGGATTTTCGGCCAACGGGAAGGCTTTTGCCCGGCGCCACCAGACCACTCGACCGATGACCCCGTACGCTCGCCCGTCGAGCCGGAGTCGGTGGTGGTCGTGGTGACCCGCGGTCTGACCGAGATCGTCGTCGTCGGCGAGGACGACACCGGACTCATCGCCAACGTGACCAGCCTGCTCTTCGAGCGCAACGTCAACATCGAGGACCTCGACCAGGCGGTCCGTGACGGACTCTTCCGGATGACCATGCGCGTCGACACCGACGGGATGGTCTGCAAGCAGTCGACGCTCCGCGAGGACCTCCAGAACCTGGGCGAGGAACTCGGCGTCGACGTCCAGGTCCGTTTCCCCAGCGACCGCGACACCCAGAGCATCGCGGTCCTCGTCACGAAGGAATCGCACTGTCTGGAGGCGATCTTCGAGGCGTGGGCCAGCGGCGACCTGGGTGCCGACGTCGAGATCGTGATCGGCAACCACTCCGACCTCGAACCCCTCGCCCGGAAGTACGACGTCCCCTTCCACGACATCGGCGACGAGAAGGGCACGCCAGACGAGGGCGAACTGCTCGATCTGCTCGCCGAGTACGACGCCGACCTCGTCGTGCTCGCCCGCTACATGCGCATCCTCAGCCCGGACGTCGTCTTCCGTTACGAGAGCCGGATCATCAATGTCCACCCCTCGCTCCTGCCCGCGTTCCCCGGCGCGTCGGCGTACATGCAGGCCATCGAGGAGGGCGTCCGCATCGCCGGCGTCACCGCCCACTACGTGACGACCGACCTCGACCAGGGACCGATCATCGCCCAGCGGGCGTTCAACGTCCCGGACGACGCCACCGAGGAAGAACTCCAGGCGATCGGCCAGCCCCTGGAGGCCGAGGCGCTGCTGGAGGCGATCGACCTCCACCTCACCGACGAGGTCAGTGTCCACCGCGGACGGACGCGGCTCCGCGATCCGGAAGAGAGCGACGCGCAACTTGGGGCCCCCGAGGATCTCGACCGCGCCAATCCCGACCGACCCGTCAACGGACTGGGCGAGTACGTCGCCGAGCAGGACGACGCCGATGACGACGGAACCGAGACCGCAGACGACGAGGTGACCGGCGAGAATTCACCCGAGGCGGAAGCGAGCGAGTAAGTGTAAGTGACGACAGGGGGTTTCGGGTGGCGAACAGGCGACACTGCCGGGCGTTCGATGGGACTCTTGCTGGACTCGTCGACGCCCGCACCGCTCGCAGGGCGGTCGTGTCGCGCTCCCGCTGTCCGCCCCACGCCGATAGTCAGCGCACGGCGGGTGTGGCCCCGGTATCGCTCTTGAATCTTCGTCTCGGTCGGCGTCGCGCGTCGGTCACGACTCGACGGCGAAGTAGCGGTCGCGGTGGCGCCGACACCCGGGATTGAACGACGCGCCACACGCGGGGCAGGTGTCGTCACAGTCGAGATACGCCCGAACGGACAGCGTCGTGTCACAGACACCACACAGAACCGCGTCCTCGTCGAACCGATCGCGGGGGACTCGTGCTGGTTCGTGGTCGGTGACGGCCTCGTGGCAGCGAAAACACGGGTAGTACGCGTCACAGCAGGGGAATCGGAGCGCTACCACGTCCAGTTCTGTATCGTAGTGGGCACAGCGTGTCTCGACGTCGACGTCGACGCCACGTACCGGCACGTCGAAGCGGTCGTCCGTGTCCTGAGGCACGACAGTTCGGCGTTCGGGGCTGCCGTCGCAGTTCTCCGTGTTGTCTTCGGTCACGTGTCGTCGTCACGCGTCGTCGGTCACATGTCGTCCTGGGTCACGAGCGGTCTCAGAGGTTCCGGACGGCTTCGACTGCCGCGTCGATCCCCGGGGCCTCGAAGGCGCCGCGGCCGACGTAGGTGTTCGTCCCGGCACAGTAGAGGTCGCGAGCGGCGGCGACGACAGAGGGATCGAGCGGTTCGGGACTCCGGTCGCACAGCGACTTCCAGTCGGCGACGCCGCGGTCGTCAGCCTCGGCCTTGGCCGCCGCGATGGCGTCGACCCACTCGGACTGAGTCCGTTTGTGGTACTGGCGGACGACTTCCTTGGAGACCTGCTGGCCGTCGTAGGAGAAGCGGTTCTCGTCGAACGTCCCCACGACGTCCGCGACGCGGACCTGCCCCTCGTAGTAGAGACACTCGATCTTGCCGTCCTCGTGGACGAACCCGACGTCCTCGGCGTGTTCGGTGACGACCCGGTTGACGTCGCGGGCGACGGATTCGAGTGCGTCGACGTCGGCGCGGCCGGCGATCCGGTCGGCTTCCTCCCGGGTGAGATACCGGTCCTGTTCCTCGTACTTCGTGGAGAACTCCACGACCGGTTCGTCGAGGTCGACCGCCTCGTCGGGCCACTGGTCGATGTCGAGTCCGTGGTCGGCCGGGTCGGTCCGCTTCCGGAGCGAGGACCCGACTGGCACGCGATTCCGGAAGACGACCTCGAGGGGGACGAGGTAGTTCCCGCCCGCCGCGTCGTGGTAGGCGTTGTAGTCGTAGCCGCTCGGGTCCGCCGAGTCCTCGCCCTCGAAGGGGAGGTCGGGCACCTGCGTGAGTTCGATGACCATCTCGCGGGGTGCCCCGCCAGTATCGAGTGCGTCGTCGAGCCAGACGGCGTCGCTGGCTTCCTCGCTCGCGTCGAGCGCGCCGCTGACGGGGGCCGCGTCACTGGCGGCCGCGTCACCGGAGTCGTGACCGGCATCCCCGTCGGCCACGACGCCCAGGTAGTGGGTCGGGATCCCTTCGGCTTCGAGCAGTTCGAAGTTGAACGCGCCCATCGTACAGAGCGACGCGCCCTTGTCGGGGATCTCGTCGGGCATCGTCCCCCAGTCGAACACGGAGTAGTCGTCGGTGAAGACGAACGCGCCGCGTCCGAGTTCGTCGGCGGTGGCGGGTCGCTCCACGCGGAACTCTTTGACCGAGGTCATTGCCGGGCCTACCCCGCCCGCGACAAAAGAGTTTGAGATCCGGAGCGCTCGCCCGTCGGGTGAGACCCCGGGTCACTCACTGCCGGGGACGGCCGTCCGAGAGCGTCCGCCTATTTTCGTCTCAGTACGAGTACGTAACGCACGTTCTGGCGGCCGGAACGGCTTTGTACGCGGCGAGTCACCCCTCGGTCGATGGCAACGGGCTCGCATCTGCTCGACGTGGGGATCATCCTCGTCACGACGGGCGTCATCTGGGTCGGGAGTAGCTGGCTGGAGAGCGCGAGCGAGCAACTCTCGGAGTACTACGGTCTCCCGCAGGTCGTCCAGGGGTCGGTGGTGGCGGCGATCGGGTCGAGTTTTCCCGAACTCGCGACGGTCGCGTTCGCGGCGATCGTGACCGGCTCGCTCGGTCTCGGCGTCGGCGCCATCGTCGGGTCGGCGATCTTCAACGTGCTCGTCATCCCGGCGGCGGCAGGGATCGCGACGGAGGACGACATCGAGTCGAGTCGTGCACTCGTCTACAAGGAAGCCCAGTTCTACATGCTCGCCGTCTCGGTGCTCGTGATCACCTTCGCGATGGGCGTGATCTACTACCCCGACAACTCCGTCGAGTACCTCGCGGGCACCGTCACGCGGCCGCTCGCGCTCATCCCGCTGGGGCTCTACGGGCTGTACGTCTTCATCCAGTTCCAGGACACCGCCGACCACGAGGTCGACCCCGGCACCGGCGACGACGTCGACGCCCGTCGACAGTGGGGGTTCATGCTCGCCGGACTGGTGCTCATCCTGGTCGCGGTCCACGAACTCGTCGCGTCGGTCGAGTCGCTCGGTATCGCCTTCGGTATCGACCAGTTCATCATGGGTGTGACCATCGCCGCGGGGGCGACGAGCCTCCCCGACGCGCTGGTGAGTGTTCGCGCCGCCCGCGACGACCGGGGCGTCGCCTCGCTCGCGAACGTCCTCGGCTCGAACACGTTCGACCTCCTCGTCGCGATCCCCGTCGGCGTCCTCATCCTCGGGGGTGCGACCTTCGACTTCGCGATGGCCGTCCCGATGTTCGCCGTCCTGACGCTCGCGACGATCCTCCTCTTCACCGCGCTCCGGACCGACCTGCAACTCTCCACGCCCGAGTCGGTCGCGCTCCTGACCGCCTATCTCGTCTTCGTCGGCTGGGTCCTCCTCGAGACGCTCACGACCGTCGTCACCTACCTCCCCAACAGAGTGTGACGGTCGGCTGTGGGTCGCTGGCGCTGGTGGGTCGGTCGGCTCCGCCGGGTCGTCCACCGTCGCCGCTCTCGGCAAGGCCGGCCGCTACCGCCGACCGACCGCCAGTCCGGCCGGAACCCGCTACCCTTTTGGCGTGGCTCGTGAAGGTGCGTGCATGTCCGACGCGGCCGAGCCCGGGACGAACGTCCCCCGGGGTGAGTTCGGGTTCGACCACCGGCCCGAGACCGACCAGTCGTTCGAGAACGCGCTGGCGAAGGCCCGCGACGGCGACCGACTGAGCGTCGACGACGGGATCGAACTCCTCACCACGGGGACCGACCGCCCCGGCATCGACCCCGCGCGCAAGGAACTGATCCTCGAGGCCGCGGACCGCCGGCGCGCCGAGGTCGTCGGCGACGAGGTCACGTTCGTCGCGAATCTCAACAACAACGTCACCACCGCGTGTAACACCGGCTGTCTGTTCTGTAACTTCAAGGACCGCTCCGAGAAATTCCGCGAGACCAACGACGAACCCCACGGCGGGTTCACCAAGACGCCCGCCCAGTCCCGCGAGATCGTCGAGAGCGCCCTCGACCGTGGCATCTACGAGGTCTGTTCCGTCTCGGGACTCCATCCGGCGTTCGCGCTCGACGACGAGCACCGCGAGATACTCGAATCGAGTACCCGGGGTGACCTGAACTACCGCCCGCCCGCCGAGTACGAGACAGACCCCGCGACCTACTGCGAGCAGATCCGTGCGATGAACGTGGGAGGCGTCCACGTCCACTCGATGACGCCCGAGGAGGCCTATCACGGCCGTCGCGGGACCGACTGGTCCTACGAGGAAGTCTTCTCGCGCCTGCAGGACGCGGGTCTCGATTCCGTTCCGGGGACGGCCGCCGAGATCCTCGTCGACGAGGTCCGCGACGTCATCTGTCCCGGCAAGATCGACACCGGCGAGTGGCTCGAAGCGATGGAAGCCGCCGCGACCGTCGGCCTCGACACGACGGCGACTATCATGTACGGCCACGTCGAGAACGAGGCCCACCGCGTGGAGCATCTCGCCCGGATCCGCGAACTGCAGGACCGCGCCGGCGCGATAACGGAGTTCGTCCCGCTCTCCTTTATCCACCAGAACACCCCGCTCCACGAGCGGGGGATGGTCGACGCGGGCGCGACGACCGACGAGGACGAACTCATGATCGCTGTCTCGCGACTCTTCCTCGACAACATCGACCACATTCAGTCCTCGTGGGTCAAGTACGGCGACGAGCAGGGGCTGAAGATGCTCTCCTGTGGCGCCGACGACTTCATGGGTACCATTCTCTCGGAGGAGATCACCAAGCGGGCCGGCGGTGAGTTCGGTCAGTACCGCTCCTTTTCGGAGTACGTCGAGATGATCGACGCGATCGGTCGCGTGCCGGTCGAGCGATCGACGGATTACCGACAGCGCCGGCGCATCGACCCCGACGATTCGCTCCACGGCCCCGAACTCGGCCCGCGGGCGGACGGCACGCCGCTCGTGGAGTGAGGCCGGACGACCCGTGGCACAGCTCTCTCCCGCCGTTGACGCCCAATTGTTGGTTACGTGGCCAACACAATTTTACCCCTCGATACGGAACCAACGTCGTACCGGATGGAACCGACGGCCGACAACCTCGACGGGTACGACGACGCGACGGTGTACGAGGACGGGGCCGTCGTCCGTGTGTCGATCCGCCGGACTGACGACGAAGCCTATCCGTCCGGGTGGCGGTACACGTTCCACTATGGGGCGCTCACCGCCGGTCCCGAGACCACTGACGAATCATGACTGACGATATCACCGTACTCCTGGTCACCGTCGACGACGATCCGGATCCCTACGTCGCAGGACTGGAAGCGATTCAACGACTCGGTGACGGGGAATCCATCGACGAACCCGCGACCGTTCACTTTCCGAACGAATCCCGACTCACGGAGGTGTTCAACGAGCGCACGTACACGCTCATCCGCGTCATCAGGGACGAGGCTCCGGAGAGTATCCGCGAAACCGCGCGACTCGTCGGTCGAGACGTGAAGAACGTCCACGAAGAACTGACGACGCTCGAAGCCCTCGGGGTCGTCCGCTTCGAGGAAGTTGGACGCGCGAAACGACCCGTGTTCCCGTACGACGACCTCGTCGTGACGCCGCTCGCTCACGACCGCAGTGACGAGTCGCCAGTCGCGCCCTGAGTCACCGAGAACGCCAGCCATTAGGTGACAGGCGACCGACCGCTCGCGTATGCCCTCCGCCCTCCGTGAGGCCGTCCGCGAGCGACTGACGCTCCGGTCGGCCGTCTACTTCCTCGTCGCGATGGGGATACTACGGGTCGCCGTCGACGCGTCGGTCCCACAGCTGGCCGTCACAGCGGCGCTGTCGCTGGTCACCGGCGCTGCCGACGTCGTTCGCGAGGTCTACGACGTCCGGGAGTCGGTGACGAGCGCGTGGGCCGGCGCCGTCGCCGTCGTCGGGAGCAGCGCCCTGCTCGGCCTCGGCGAAGGGCCGGTCTGGTTCTCGGCGACCTTCCTCCTCGTCGGCGCCTGGTTCCTCCTCGACGCGGTCCAGGTCGTGCGCCACGAGGGACTCACCGAGGACGAACCTACCGGCCGCGAGGTCTACCGAGATTACGTCGGCCGGCAGATTCACGAGGCGCTCGCCGAGCATCCCCGCACCCGCCGGGAACTGTTCGACACACTCGAAGCCGACGACGAGACCGTCGAGGCGGCGCTCGACCGATTGCGGGAGCGCGGAGTGGTCGTTCAGGAAGGGAGCGAGTTCCGCCTCGACGACTCGGACGAAGACGACGGGACGGTCGCCGGGATACGGGCCGGGCTCGTCGGCCTCGCACGGCGGATCGCTCGCCCGGTGACGCTCGAACTGCGACCGGAGGACGACGAGCCTGGCGATTCGACGTCCCGGCACGGAGTGGACGCACGTGAGAGGGCGAACCGTCATGATCGCGACGCCGAGACGGACCCCGAACGCGAACCCGAGCGAGAGTCGACCGGCGGGTGAACAGTAGTCAGAAGCGGTTCATCGTCGCCTGCTCCCAGCCGTCCGCGTCGGCGGCTCCGTCGACCGCCGTCGCGTACTCGTCGAGCAACCGGTCGAGGCTCGTGTCGTCGCTCTCGCGCAGGTAGGCTAGTTCCGAGAGCGTCAGCGACCCCGTTCGCCGGAGTTTCCGCGCCAGCCGGTTCGCGTCGAGGGGCTGACGTTCGACGTCGAAGGCGACGGTCGCCGCCCGGTCCCGGTCGGCCTCTGCCCGGCTGATACCTTCCTCCAGGAGCGTCTCGAAGGAAAGGTCGGCGTCCTCGGCCCCGCGATAGAGGAAGGCCACGGCGGCGATGAGCGCCCGCACACCTTCAGGATCGTCGCCGACGTGCTTCGCGAAGACAAGCTCCCGGTCGCGCTCCTCCAGGGCATCGGCCAGCAGGTCCGCGTCGTAGAGCGCCCCCTGCACCCGCTCGCGGATCCGCGCCCGCGCGTTGCGCTCGCTCTGCCCGCTCTCGAAGGTTGTCTCACCGCGCAGGTACGCCCGGTCCGCGGGCGAGAGGATTCCGCGTGGTCTCTCGTCGCCAGACATAATCTAATACCGGGTACGAAATTCGACCATATAGGCGTTTATACTCCAAAATGGGGTATGTATGTCGGTCGGTCGGGACAACGCTTAACCGGGCGTTTGCGATAGTGCGTGACGCCCGCGGCGCGAGCCGAGAGCCGGGCCGGCGGTGGTCAGTCGCCGACCGGTCCACGAGGAGAGACATGACTGCGAACCACACACCCGACAGCACCGCAGCCGAACCGAGCGGAACGACCGGATCGAACGAAGCGATCGACGACCCGAACGACGGGCCCCCGGAGTCGACACTCGACGTTCGAATCGACCCGGAAGGACTGACGCGGGCGCTCGACGGTGCCGGGGCGCTGGTCGAGGAATGTCTGCTGGCCTTCGAGGACGGTCTCGTCGTCCGGGCGCGGGACCCGGCGGACGTCGCGATGGCCGAGTTACGCCTGCCCGAGCATACGTTCGAGTCCTATCGCGCCGACAGCCAGGAGTTCGGCGTCGCGCTCGACCGCCTGCGTGACGCCGTCTCGATGGCCGACGGCGAGACCGTCCGGGTCCGACTGGGCGAGCGGGGTCGCCTCGAAGTGACGGCGGGTGAGTTCGAGTACGCGCTCGCGCCCATCGACCCGCGGGCGGTCAGACAGGTCGACTGGATCGACGACGACGCGACGGCCGCCCGCGTGGTACTCGACGCCGCCGACCTCCGGCGGGCGGTCCGCGTGGCCGACCTCGTGGCCGACTACGCGACGCTGTCGGTCGACCCCGAGGAGAGACTGTTCGTGGTGACCGCCAGTGGTGACACGGACGACGCCCGCCTCGAATTCGACGGCGGCGACCTTCAGGCGTTCGAGTCCGGTGACGTCGAGTCGATCTACACGCTCGACTATCTCCAGCGGATCGTGCGGGCGGTCCCCCGTGACGTCGAAGTGACGTTACGGTTCGTCGACACCGGCGCGGCCGAACGACCGCTCGCGCTCGAACACCCGGTGGTGGACGGCGAAGGGACCGGCCGGTGGCTGCTCGCACCCCGCGTCAAACGCTAGGGGCCGTATCCGCTGCCGAGACGACGGCAGGCCAGACAGGCTCACCGCGCAGCGTGGGAGACGAACACCTATCGCTGTACCTCGAACCCGTCGAGACCCTCCGGCTCTCCGTATTCGACCGCGACGTCGTCGACGCGGGCGCGGGAACTCCCCTCGTGACACCACTCGACCATCGCCTCGACGGGGTCGGCGGGCCCCTCGAAGACCGCCTCGACGCGCCCGTCGTCCAGGTTACGGACCCAGCCGTCGACGCCCCGCTCGCGGGCCTGTTCGCGGGTCGTCGCCCGGTAGAAGACGCCCTGTACTCTGCCGGAGACGAAGACGTGTGCGCGAGTGCGTTCCATGTCCGCCGGTACCGCCGCCGTCTACTAAACGACTGCGTGCGACACGCTCGCTGGTACGACAGTGTACGACACGCTCGCTGGTACGACAGTGTACGACACGCTCGCTGTCACGACACTGTCCGACCTGCCTCGTGGATTCGACGACTGACGTACCAAGTTTTATCAATCGTCGTTCCGTCGGGGCGAGTGCATGGACCAGTCGTGTCCGAACTGCGGGAGACGAATCGAACCACGACGGGGGATCTGGTGCTGTGAGAGCTGCGGTCACGCGGACTGCCACGGTGCGGACTGACCGGAGCACTCCTCACGGACGCCGTGTGCGGGTGTCGTTTCGTGCTATCGTGTCGCAATGGTGGCCCGGACCGACGGATTTATAACGAATAATCACACAGGACGAGGTACGATGGGCGACCACCCGACGATTCAGTCCGTTCGCGTCGCCGGCCGCCGCGTAAAGCGGGCCGTATAGCCCGCACACCACCTTCTCAGACGGATTCGAGCACAGATTCACCAGACAGCAGAGGCGGCAGCCACACACCACACGACAATGCGACCCACAGACGCGTACGAGACGTTCGACGAGGCGTACAGCTATCCGACCGACCGCGCGACGGTCATCGAGACGATGGGCGAGACACAGATCGAATCACCCAACGGCCCCGGCGAGACGATCGCGGAGACGCTCGAACGCTCCGGGACCGAGGAGTTCCGCTCGGCACAGGAACTGACAGACGTCTTCATGGGCACTCTCTCCGACGAGTACATCGGCCGGAAGTACTACGACGACCGCGGCGACAATCCCGGCGACAACCCCGCTCACCCGAACCAGCCACCGGCCTGAGCGGCCGATCCGCGACCGTCCCGAACTGACGAGCAGACGACTGCCCAGGTGGTTTTTCGACCGACGACGTCCGCCGCAGTGACTTCGGTTGTTCGTCCACGGACGGTCAGCCAAAGCGGAGCCAGTCCTCGACGTAGGAGTAGCCGACGACGAGCCCGATGACGACCGCACCGGGGAGATAGAGCGACGAGAACGTCCAGTGGATCCCGAGCAACAACAGAAGCGGGCCGTCGGTCCACCCCGGCAGACCGGCGACCATCGGGCACCCGGTGGTCCGCGTACTGACCCGGTAGCGCGTCCCGTCGACAACGACCGCGGACGGGAGGTCGTCGACGAGCGTCGGGTCGACCGCTGCGGTCCGGTTCGTCCGGGTGCGTGCCCGGTCGACCGCGCGTCGCTCCCGGTCGGTCAGGTCCTCGTCGGCGACCGTCTCCTCGCCCCGTTCGTCGTCGTCCGGATACACCGACAGTTCGGCCGACGCGCAGGCTGCTGTGCCGTGGCCCGAGGGCGTGTGCTCGACGAGCGCGTTCGCGCCGACCGAAAGCAGGGCGACGCTCACGACGGCGACCAGTCCGTAGCGGAGGGCCCGATGCATCGCCACGGACTGGTAGCTCCGGTGTCAAAAACGTGCCGGGGAATTGACCGACAGCCAGTTACAACCGACCCTATCAGTCCAGCGTCGTCCAGGTCAGGAACGCGATGGCGGCCGTCTCGAGGACGTGAAAGAGGAGCATGGCCTGCCAGGCCTCGGTGGGGACCGAGGTGCTGAACCACGTGCTGAGGAGGCCGTCGAAGAGATAGAAGTACAGTGCGAAGGCGTTCTCGGCGAACAGGAGGGCGGCGAAGACGAGCATCCCGAGAGTGTGCTTCGAGCGCAGTCGGTAGTAGTTGCGCACCCAGACGGAGCCCAGCACAGCCAGTAGGACGAGGTTCAGGCCGACGGCGACGCGCGCGGCGGTGAACAGTGTACTCATCGGTGGGGCTCCGGGGTGTGGTCGTCAGTGTCTCTGGCCTGTCGGGTCATGAGTGCTCGGGTTCGTCGAGCTGGTCGACGATGGTTTCGACGGTGTCCCAGTGGGTACGGGCGGTGTCCGAGGGGAGATACACCGCGCCGTAGTCGTCGCCACTGGAGTCCAGGACGTCGTTGTCTTCGAGGACGTCGAGGTGGTGGCGCACGGTGTCGTAGTTGAGGTCCAGGTCCTCGGCGAGCTGGTTGGGGTTGCGCGGCCGGTCGTCGAGCGCACGGAGGATCCGTATCCGGTTGACGCCACCGCGCGTGCCCGCCAGCACGTACCAGAGGACGGCCTCCATTGACGCCTACCCACTCGGAGGTGTCACGTAAGCGCTCCGGACGATAGACGTGCGGTCGCTCCCCTGCTCACTCCCCGACGATGAACTGGCCGGCGATCTCCGTGACCTCGGCCATCGTCTTCGGTTCGTCGACGCCCGCCGGGAACGGACTACTCGCGTTCACCTCGTTGAGCAGTGCGGCGTGGCGCGCCTCGACGCTGTGGATGCCGATCGCGGCCGAGAACACCGCGTCGTTCGAGACTGTCGGCGCGGCGCCCTTGTAGGCGGCGACGCCCGTGTTTTCGAGCGCTTTCGCGACGGCGAGGAACTCGCTGGGGGTCTCGTAGCCGAAGTCGTACTCCGCTTCGGAGACCGGCGTCCCGCCCAGCTGTTCGACCGTGTCCGACAGCGCCGAGACGTGGGCGGCCTCGTGGGCGCCGACGGTTTCGAGGTGACCCGGCAGCGCCATCCGGACCTCCTCGCCGAAGTCCGAGAGCGCGTCGGCGTTCATCAGTTCGTCGTCGCTGAACTGTTCGAGGCCCTCGAGGTAGAAGGCGTTCTCGAGGTGTTCGAGCGTCAGCGCGTAGTTCAGGACGTTCACGTCGGTCGTGTCGTCGGCGGCCTTGCGGTCGTGGGTCGGCCGGTCGTCGCCGGTCTCGTAGACGCTCGGGTCCACCTCGCTGGTGACGAACTGGCCGGCGATCTCCAGCACCTCGGAGATGGATTTGGCGTCGTCGACGCCGGCGGGGAAGGGCGAACTGCCGTTGACGAGGTTCAGGAAACTCGCGTGGCGCGCCTCGACGCTGTGGATGCCCGCCGCGGCGGCGAGTACGTCGTTGTTCACGACCTGCGGGGCCGCGCCGGCGTAGGCGGCGACGCCGGTGTTCTCCAGTGCCTGTGCGACCGCGAGGAACTCGCTGGGGGTCTCGTAGCCGAAGTCGTACTCGCCCTCGGCGACCGGGCTGCCGCCCAGGTCCTCGACGGTCGCCGTGATGGCGTCGACGTGAGCGGCCTCGTGAGCCCCCACAGTCCGGAGGTACTCGGGGACCTCCATGCGGACGCGCTCGCCGAACGCCGAGAGCGCGTCGGCGCCCATCAGTTCGTCGTCGGCGAACTCCTCTAAGCCCTCGCGGTAGAAGGCGTTCTCGAGGTGTTCGAGCGTCAGCGCGTAGTTGAGCAGCGGGACGTCCGGCGCCGCCATCGTCTCGGTCGGCGTCGGTTCGTCGGTCGCCGTGGGAGTGTCGGTCGGCGTCTCGGTCATCGGCGCCATCGTGTCCGTCGGCGTCGCCGTGGGCATCGGCGTCGGCGTCGGCTCGTCGGTCGGAGTCGAACCGCCGTCGCCGCCCGCGCCGTCGCCGCCGTCGCTCGAACAGCCCGCCAGGCCGAGCGCGGCCAGCGAGACGGTGGTTCCGAGGAATGCGCGTCGCGTCCGGTCGTCCGCGTCGTCGGGTCGGGTCATTGCTACACTGCGCCGGAGGTTCTATCGCCTGAAGGGAATTTTCCGAGTTGTGCCGTGACTCGGCCGGACCTGGGCGGGAACTCCACCGGGAATCGGCCGGAACTCTCACCCAATTTCGGAGGCCGTCGGTAGCTGACGAACGGGGACCGCGCGGCACAGCGCTCGGTCGTCGTGGCGGGCCAGAGCAGGCCGTCTGCTCAGCCGTCGCGGCGTGGTCGTGGCCCGGTACCACACTCAGCCGTCGCGGCGATACGCCAGAAAGCGCAGTTTCTCGGGGTCGCCGCCGGGGTGGTCGATCCCGCCCTGCGGGTCGAACCCACAGGACTCGTAGAACGGGACCAGTCCCTCGCGAGCCAGGAGCGTGAGATGGAGGTCGGCCAGTGGCGGATGCGTGACGACGGCGGCCATCAGGTCTTCACCGACCCCGTCGCCGCGGCAGTCCTCGTGGACGATGACGTCGAAGACCATCGCGTAGTAGGTGTAATCCGTGAGAACGCGGGCGGCGGCGACGAGGTTGCCACTCCCGTCGTCGCGCAGCGCCACGACCTCGTCGGTGGCCGCGAGCGCGCGCCGTACTTTCCGCTCGTCGCGGTCGGCCCACCACTCGTAGGTCCCGTAGAGCGCACGCAGTTCGGCGGCGTCGGGCGGCCCCAGCGACCGTTCGACCGTCGTCGACATGGACGGGCCCACCACCGGCGACGGCAAAAACCTGACCGTGGTACGTCAGTGACAGGCACAGACAGACGACCGAGCAGGTTCCGCCATCACCGTCCGCTTTTTGCTCGTCGACGCGCTGGATCGGGTATGCCGACGCGACTTCCCGACAGCGAGTTCCGGACTCGCCTCGCGGCCGTCCGCGACCGTCTCGCCGACGCGGACGCCGGGGCGGTCGTCTGGTTCGACGCGACGAGTATCGAGTACCTCACCGGCTTTCACCACATCCAGACCGAGCGACCGGTCGCACTCGCCGTCACCGCGGGTCGAGTGGAGGTCACGGTCCCGCGCCTGGAGGTCGAACGCGTCGACCCGAACCCCCGGATCGACGCCGTCCACAGCTACTTCGACTACCCGCAGGGTGACCCCGTCGAGACGGTCGCCGGAATGGTCGACGGTCTCGGTGTCGAGTCGGTCCTCGCGGACGCCGACGGCGCGCCGGGCGTGATGGGCTACGAGGGACCGCCGCTGAGCGACTTTTGCGAAGTCGACGAACAGGAGTGGGTGCCGGGGATGCGCGAGGCGAAAAGCGACGCGGAGGTCGAGTTGATCCGCGAGTCGGCGAAGTGGGCCAACCACGCACACCGCCAGCTCGCGGACCTGACCGAACCGGGCGCACACCCCGTGACGGTCAGTCAGCGCGCCTCGACGGAGGGGTCACGGGCGATGCTCGACGCGCTGGGGTCGGAGTACGCCGTTCGCACGCGCGGCGGCGGGCCGGTCCACGCCGGCTACATCAGCGGACGCGAGACCGCACTCCCCCACGGCCACACGCCCAACGAGCGCCTCTCGCGGGGCGACGTCCTGGTCACGGGTGCCACGGCGAACGTCGACGGCTACTACTCCGAACTCGAACGGACGATGTTCGTCGGCGAGGCGAGCGACGAGGACGAACACTACTTCGAACTCATGTGCGAAGCCCAGGAGACCGCGTTCGAGGCGATGGGTCCCGGCGTGCCCGTCAGCCACGTCGACGACGCCGTCCACAGCTACTTCAAGGAACAGGGGATCGCGGACCTGGCGCGCCACCACGTCGGCCACAACATCGGGCTGGGTGCCCACGAACCACCCTACATCGACAGCGGCAGCGACGCCGAGATGGAACCCGGTCACGTCTACACGATCGAACCCGGTATCTACACCGAAGAGGCGGGCTATCGCCACTCCGATACCGTCGCCGTCACCGAGGACGGACTGGACTTTCTGACGTACTACCCGCGGGACTTCGACTCGAACGTCGTCGAGATCTGAGGCCGCTGTACGTCGTCGATGGTCACTGGTACGTCATCGATGGACCGTCCACCGTCTCCCGCCAGATGCGTCCTTCCCGGGGATTGAAGCCGCTACGTCCGGTCGGTGCCGCCATGAACGCGCTGGAATCGGCCGACCCGGGCGTGGTCCTCTCCGGGCGGACCGACTGGTTCGACGAAGACGCCCGGTCACGGCTGGCCCGGGACCCGCTCGACTGCGTCGGAACGGAGTATCCTCACTACGTCCGGTCGGTCGACGGTCCCGACGACGTGGCACGACCCAGCGAGGACCATCCCGTCTTCTTCGGCTGTTTCGACTGGCACTCGGCCGTCCACAGCCACTGGGCGCTGGTTCGGGGACTCCGGCTCTTCGACGACCACCCCGCCGAGTCGGCCGTCGTCGAAACCATCGACGAGCGACTCACCGAGGAGGGGATCGCCGGCGAGGTGGCGTACTTCGAGGACCACGAGACGTTCGAGGGGCCGTACGGCTGGGCGTGGCTCCTGAGTCTGGCGGCCGAACTCCACCTGTGGGACGACGACCGGGCCGACGCGTGGCGCGAGACCCTCCGGCCGCTCGAAGAACGGGTCACCGAGCTGTTCGAGGCCGAATTCTGCCCGCAGGAGCGTCCCTACAGGGTCGGAACCCACGGGAATTCGGCGTTTGCCCTCGCTCGCGGGCTCGATTACGCCCACACAGTCGGCGACGACGAACTCGCCGCGGCCGCCACCGAAACCGCGCGGCGATTCTTCCGCGACGACACGGACTACCCGATCGAGTACGAACCGCTCCACCTCGATTTCCTCTCGCCCGCGCTGGCCGAGGCCGACCTCATGCGACGCGTCCTCGACAGGGAGGCGTTCGCCGACTGGCTCTCGGAGTTTCTCCCCGCTCTCTCGGACCCCCCGACCGAGACGGTCCTCTCGCCCGTCGAACTCGGCGAGGACCCGGACGGCGGCGAGTTACATTTCGCCGGGCTGAACCTCTCGCGGGCCTGGTGTCTGGCCGGCATCGCCGACGCACTCGACGACCCCGACTCCGCCGACCCGTTCGAACGCGGGGCGCGGCGACACGCCGAGGTCGGCCTCGGCCAGGCCTTTCCAGAGGACTACGCCGGGAGCCACTGGCTCTCCTCGTTCGCGCTGTACCTGCTGACGAGAAACGAGGGCGGCGTCGCTCCCGACTGACCGCCCGCCCCGGGAGACCACCGCCAGCCCCGAGAGACCCCCGCTCTCTCCCATCGGACGCTGACCGCGTCGACCCGTGAAGTCCCTTCCGACCTACCAGTTCACATACAGAAGTGGATTCCAGCAAGCTCGATTACAGAAATGTTCTTCAGATTATACTTATGGGGATGCCGGTACACGGTATAGATATGTACCAGCCCACTGCAGGCAGGTCGAACGAATCGCTCCGCCGGCCGCCGTCGCCGGTCGTCTCGCTCGCGCTCACCGTGTTGATGGCCGGATTCGTCCTCCTCGTTTCCGCCATCGTGGCCGCGCCCGCGGTGGCCGCAGCCTTCGCAGCCGGTGCCGGGACTGCCGTGCTCGTCACGGCCGTCGCCAGGGCCTACGCCCACGGCGAGCGCCGAATGGGACGATCGGCCGCCCGGAGACAGACGACTCGCAGGTAAGCGACAGCCGAGTGACGGTCGGGTCACGACAAACCGACTGACTCGCCGACGACGACTCGCTGACAGTGCCCTCCGGGCAGCGAGAAGAGACCGCGTTCAGACGAACCGGTTCGTTTCGACGTTCAGACGAACCGGAACGTCTCGAGATTCTTCGGCGCGAACGTGCGCATGTTGAACTCGTGGTACAGCGCCGAGGAGAGGTCCTGCGTCGAGGACTCGTCGCCGTGGACACAGAGCACCTTCTCGGGGCGGGGATTCATCGTGCGGACGAAGTTCTCCAGCCCCTGGCGGTCGGCGTGCCCGGAGAAGCCGTCGACCGTCTCGACATCCATGTCCAGCGAGAGGGAGTCCGCGCGGCCGCGGTCGCCGTTCATCGGCAGGTCCTTCCGGCCGTTCTGGATACGCCGACCGAGCGTGCCCTGGGCCTGGTAGCCGACGAAGACCATCTTGCCGTCGGGCTGGCCGCCGACGTGGCGCAGCCAGGACATGATGGGACCGCCCTCGACCATCCCCGACGTCGAGAGGATGATACACGGGCCGCCGTCGGCGACTTCGCGGCGTTCCTCCTCGCCGCCGTCGATGTGGTTGAACTCGTCGGCGAGGAACGGGTTCTCGTCGTCGTGGAAGATCCGGTCCCGCAGGTCGTCGCGCATGTACTCCGGATAGGTGGTGTGGATCGCTGTCGCCTCCCAGATCATCCCGTCGAGGTGGACCGGGACGCGCGGGATGTCCCCCTTCCGCATCGCCTCTTCGAGGACGAGCATGATCTCCTGGGAGCGCCCGACGGCGAACGCCGGGATGAGGACCTTCCCGCCGTTTTCGGTCGTGTTGCGGATTACCTCCTTGAGTTTGCGCTCGGAGTCGGCTTGGTCGGTCTGGTAGTCGTTGCGACCGCCGTAGGTCGATTCGAGGACGAGGGTCTCGACGCGCGGGAAGTCGTTGACGGCGCCGTTGAACAGGCGCGTGTCCTCGTAGTGGATGTCACCGGAGAAGGCGACGTTGTAGAGGCCGTCGCCGACGTGGAAGTGTGCGATGGCCGACCCGAGGATGTGCCCGGAGTTGTGCAGCGTGAGTTTGATATCCGGCGCGATGTCGGTGACGTCGCCGTATTCCAGCGTGATGCAGTGTTTGATCGCCTCGCGGACCATCTCGGACTCGTAGGGCGGGGCCCGGCCCTCCTTGGCGGCGACGTCGAGGTAGTCCAGCGTCAGCAGACCCATCAGGTCACGCGTCGGTTCGGTGCAGTAGATGGGGCCGTCGTAGCCGTACTTGAACAGGAGCGGGATAAAGGCCGAGTGGTCGAGGTGGGCGTGGGTCAGCACGACCGCGTCGAGCGAGTTGGCGCCCGACCCGAGCGCCTCGGGTACCTGGAGGTAGGGCACCTCGCCCTCGGCGCCCGGTTTGTCGCCACAGTCGACGAGGACGCGTGTCTCGGGCGTCGAGATGATGAAGGAGGCGCGGCCGACCTCGCGACAGCACCCGAGCGTCGTGATGCGGACCCACTCGTCGTCGGACATCTCTTCCCTGTGGATCTGGCGGCCGATCCGCTCGAGGATGTCACGACGCTCGTCGCGTTCCTGTTTGAGGAAGTTCCGGACGTTCTGCACCGTCGAGGATTCGATCGGCGGCGTGCGGACGACTTCGGGCGTCCAGCCGACCTCCTGGGTGATCTCCCGGAGTGTCGAGCCGTGGCGGCCGATGACCATCCCGGGTTTCTGGGCCTCGATGACGACCTCGCCGGTGTCCTCGTGGAAGTCCAGGTCCGTGACGCCGGCCTCTTCGGGGATGACCCGGCGGATGGCCTCGCGGGCTTCCGTGGGCGGGGAGAGTTCGGAGGGGTCGGGGCGAACGGTGATGCGCTTGCGGAGTTTCGAGGCGAGGTTCCTGATGAGGTTGCCGTTGGAGGCGAAGGTCTTGGGGTCGCGCGTGTAGACGACCAGTTCGGGACCCTCGTACGTCACGTCGGTGATGGTGATGTCACCGGGCACCTCGCTCACGATCGTTTCTCGTATATCGTCGAGTTGTCGTTCAACCTGGCTCATAGCTACGGGAAGGGAGTCGAATCGCCGACGCGGCCGGGAGACACCACGGTGGCGTCGCGCTGGCGGCACGTCTGGCTGGATACCCAAATCATGTGATGGTCGGTTTTCCTACGCGTCGTTCACTCCGCGGGACCGAAGTGTCCGGAAAACCGGCTTACTCCCCCTTAATCGGCGGGAGTTATAAAAGCCTTCCCAAAGCTGTAGACCGGGCGGGCCGTCGTGGACGGTATGCACGTCTCACCCGCCGTCGTCGCCGACGAACGCGACTGGGTCCGCGGCCGGGAATCCGTCGTCGCGCTGCTCAACGACACTCGCGCAGGGCTGGAGGGGCACTTCGACACCGAGGTCGACCGCGTGACGGTCGCGCAGTATCAGGGAGCGGTCGACGAGGTGTTCGCCGATGGCGACCGTGCCGTCAACGTCGCCGCGCTCGCGGCGGGGTTCCAGACGCGACTGCCGGGCTGGGAGTGGCGCGAGCACGAGAGCCCCTTCGGTGTCGAACCGGTTGATCCAGAGCGGGGATAGGCCTCCTCGAACGCGTCACGGGATATCCATGGAGGGGTGGTTCACGAGTCCAGAAGCATCACACGGAACGGAAAGGATAGGATGGGATGGTTTCGCCGGAGGCGGGGAACGGGAGCGTGTGACCGTACCGCGCCAACGGCACCACCGACTGGCGCGTGGGGAGGTATAAAACGCCGTCAGACTCGGGGCATACGATCGGCTGACGTCTGGCGATTTCGACCCGAAACGGTGGTTTGCGAACGCCCTCGCCACCGGGACATATGTGATTATATACCTAATATACCTACGATATCATTGCCCGATAATAATTCGGCGCCCGTGTCGATATAAGTTAGTGGATTCCGATTTATTTTTACCAGAAACGAATGAACGTCCAGCCATGGGTGACGACGTCAATCCCTTCGAGAGCCTACAGGAACAGATAGACGACGCTGCAGTACACCTCGACGTCGACGAGGGACGCCTCGAGCGGCTGAAAAACCCCGAGCGGATCCTGGAGACGAACCTCTCGGTCGAGCTGGACGACGGGTCGATCGAGGTCTTCCGGGCGTTCCGGTCGCAGTTCAACGGTGACCGTGGCCCGTACAAGGGCGGCATCCGCTATCACCCGCAGGTCGACCGTGACGAGGTCAAGGCGCTGTCGGGCTGGATGGTCTACAAGTGTGCGACCGTCGGGATCCCGCTCGGCGGCGGCAAGGGCGGGATCCGGATCGACCCGGACGACTACTCCGAGGACGAACTCGAACGGATCACGCGCTCGTTCGCGAAGGAACTGACGCCGATCATCGGCGAGGACCGCGACGTCCCGGCACCGGACGTCAACACCGGCCAGCGCGAGATGAACTGGATCAAAGACACCTACGAGACCCTGGAGGACACGACCGAACCCGGCGTCATCACCGGCAAGAACATCTCCAGTGGCGGGTCGGAAGGCCGCGTCGAGGCGACCGGTCGGTCGACGGTCATCGCCGCGCGCGAGGCCTTCGAGTACCTCGGCCAGGACATCTCCGAGGCGACCGTCGCCGTCCAGGGCTACGGGAACGCGGGCTGGATCTCGGCGAAACTCGCCGCGGAGATGGGTGCCACCGTCGTCGCGGCCTCGGACTCCAGTGGCGGCATCTACGCCGAGGACGGGTTCGACCCCGTCGCCGCCAAAGACCACAAGCGCGAGACCGGGAGCGTCGTCGGCTACCACGAGGCCGACGAGGGGATCACCAACGACGAACTGCTGACGCTCGACGTCGACCTGCTGATCCCCGCGGCGCTCGAAAACGCCATCGACGCCGAGCTCGCCGAGGCGGTCTCGGCCGACGTTATCTCGGAGGCGGCCAACGGGCCGATCACGCCCGACGGCGACGACGTCCTCGCCGAGAAAGACGTCCTCGTCGTCCCGGACATCCTCGCCAACGCCGGCGGCGTCACCGTCTCGTACTTCGAGTGGGTGCAGAACCGCCAGCGCTTCTACTGGGACGAGGAGACCGTCAACGAGCGCCTCGAAGACATCGTCGTCGAACAGTTCGGCAACCTCGTCGACGCCTACGAGAAACACGACCTGCAGAACTTCCGCAACGCCGCCTACGTCGTCGCCATCCAGCGCGTCGTCGACGCCGCCGAACAGGCCGGCACCTGGCCCTGAGCCGCCGGCGACCGGTCCCCGACGACCACGCTCGACCGGACCGTCCGCCCGGTGACGACCCGCCGTGACGACCGACCGTTCGCCGCCAGTAAGTGCTGCATCGACCGTTCGATTTATTTCGCTTCAGGTTAACTCTTCGAATAGAGGATCGATAGAAACACTACGTTCGACTATTTAATCCGGTAAAATCCGGACAGTTCCGGACGGCTTCGGAGCCCGACCGGCCCAGTGCCGATACGATCAGACGCGTGTACCTTATATCCCCTTATTTGAGTTTAATATACCCTTAGCCCTTGAGGGATACGCTCTTGTCGGGCGAACGGTTACCACCGCGGGATGACTGAGCGACACGTATCCGAACCCGCCACGGAGGGACTCGCGGACCCGTCCGACGCGCGGTCGAACTGCGGCGTCGGGGTCGTGATGGACCTCGACGACGAGGGCGGCCACTGGGTGCTGGCCGACGGACTTGAACTGCTCGAGAATCTCGAACACCGGGGGACCACAGGTGCCGAGGAGGCGACCGGCGACGGCGCGGGCGTCATGGTGCAGACGCCCCACGACTTTTTCGCCGACGAGGTCGACGCCGACCTGACACCCGGCGAGTACGCTGTCGGCGTTCTCTTTCTCCCGGACGACGACGAGGCGCGTGACGAACTGACGGCGGTCGTCGAGGAGACGTTCGCCGAGGAGGGCCTGGACGTTCTCGCGTGGCGGACGGTCCCGACCGACAACGCCGACCTGGGGGCGACGGCACTGGAGTCCGAACCCGAGATCGTCCAGGTGTTCGTCGAGTCGACCGACCGCCGCACGGACGAGGCGTTCGCCCGCCAGCTCTACGTCGCCCGGAGTGTTCTCGAAGCCCGCGTCGAGGACGAGGAACCGCCGGGTCACGAGCGGTTCTACGTCGTCTCGCTCGACCCCGACACCGTCGTCTACAAGGGCCTGCTCAAGGGCGAACAGGTCGCCGACTACTTCCCGGACCTGCGCGACGAGCGCGTCGAGACCACCTTCGCGATGGTCCACGCCCGTTTCTCGACGAACACGCTGGGCGCGTGGCACCTCGCCCACCCCTACCGGGGGATCATCCACAACGGCGAGTTCAACACCATCCAGGGCAACATCAACTGGATGCGCGCACGCGAGACGGACCTCGAGACGGACGCCTTCGACACGGAGAAGGTGACGCCGATCATCGACGACCCGAACCAGTCCGACACCGCGAGCGTCGACAACGCGCTGGAACTGCTCATGATGGAGGGGCGTGACCTGCCCCACGCGCTCCGGATGCTCATCCCCGAGGCCTGGCGCGGCGAGGAAAACGCCGTGGGCCAGGACCGCCGGGACTGGTACGACTACCACGCCTCCGTCGTCGAACCCTGGGACGGCCCCGCGCTGGTCGCCGCGACCGACGGGGACCGCGTCGGTGCCGTCCTCGACCGCAACGGCCTGCGCCCCTGCCGGTACGACGTCCTGCAGGACAACACGCTCGTGATGGCCTCGGAAGTGGGTGCGCTCGACACCGACCCCGCCGAGATCGAGGAACGTGGCCGCCTCCAGCCCGGCCAGCTCTTCCTCGCCGACCCCGAGGAGGGGCGCGTCATCCCCGACGACGAGGTCTTCGACGACCTCACCGAGCAGCGCTACGGGCAGTGGGTCGACGACCAGCAGGTACAACTCGACGACCTCCTCGACGAGCCGAGCAACCTGCCCGGTCACGAGTTCGAGTCGCTCCGGGCCTACCAGGCCGCGTACGGCTACACCTACGACGAGGTCGACCACCTCATCGAGCCGATGGCCGAGAAGGGCAAGGACCCCGTCGGATCGATGGGCGACGACACGCCCCTGAGCGTGCTCTCGCAGTTCAACCGCCCGCTCTTTACCTACTTCAAGCAACTGTTCGCCCAGGTGACGAACCCGCCGCTGGACTACATCCGCGAGGAACTCGTCACGTCGCTGGAGTCACGGCTCGGCTACCAGCGAAACCTGCTCGACGAATCGCCCGACCACGCCCGACAGCTCGTCGTCGACTCGCCGGTGCTGACCGACCAAGAGACCGCCACGATCCGCGACCTGGACGGCGGCGAGGGTGAACTCTCGACGGTCGTCGTCGACATCACCTACGACGCCGACGAGACGGACCTGCGTGGGGCCGTCGAGGACGCTCGCGCCGCGGCGTCGACGGCCGCGACCGAACACGACATCGTCGTCCTCTCGGACCGCGACGCCGGCCCCGACCGCGTCGCGATCCCGAGTCTGCTCGCGGTGGGCGGCATCCACCACCACCTCGTGCGAAACGGGCTGCGCAACCACGTCGGGATCGTCCTCGAATCGGGCGATCCGCGGACTGTCCACCAGCTCGCGACGCTCGTCGGCTACGGCGCCGGCGCCGTCAACCCCTACCTCGCCTACCAGACCATCGAGGACCTGGTGGCGGGGCCGGACGGCGCGGAACTCTCCACTGCCATCGACGCCTACATCAACGCCCTGGAGGACGGCCTCCTGAAGACGATGGCCAAGATGGGTATCTCCACCGTGGAGTCCTACCAGGGTGCCCAGATCTTCGAAGCCGTCGGCCTCGCCTCGGATTTCGTCGAGGAGTACTTCGAGGGCACGGCCAACAGGACCGAGGGCATCGGCATCGAGGAGATCGAATCCGACCTGCTCGACCGCCACGAGGTCGCCTGGGGCGAGGACCCCGACCTCGAGCGGCAGGGCGAGTTCGAGAACCGCTCGGGCGGGATCCACCACCAGTGGAACCCCCAGACCGTGGGCACCATCCAGCAGGCCGTCCGGATGGGCGACTACGAGAAGTACCAGGAGTTCGCGGCGATGATAAACGACCAGAACGAGCAACTCCAGACGCTTCGCGGCCTGCTGGAGTTCGATTCGGACCGCGAACCTGTGCCCATCGAGGAGGTCGAACCCGTCGAGGACATCGTCACGCGCTTCGAGACGGCCGCGATGTCGCTGGGGAGCCTGTCCCCGGAGATGCACGAGAACAACGCCATCGCGATGAACCGGCTCGGTGCGCACGCCAACACCGGCGAAGGCGGCGAGCCCCCCGAGCGATTCGGTACCGAGAAAAACTGCAAGACCAAGCAGGTCGCCTCCGGGCGGTTCGGCGTCACCTCCGACTACCTCTCCTCGGCCGACGAACTCCAGATCAAGATGGCCCAGGGCTCCAAGCCCGGCGAGGGCGGGCACCTCCCCGGCAAGAAGGTCAACGAGATGATCGCCCACGTCCGCTACGCGACGCCGGGCGTCGGGCTCATCTCGCCGCCGCCGCTCCACGACATCTACTCCATCGAGGACCTCAAACAGCTCATCCACGACCTGAAGGCCTCGAATCCGGCGGCCGACGTCAACGTCAAACTCGTCGCCGAGGACGGCATCGGCACCGTGGCGGCGGGCGTCGCGAAGGCCAACGCCGACAAGGTCCACATCTCCGGCCACGACGGCGGAACCGGGGCCTCGCCCAAGACGAGCATCAAGTCCGCGGGTCTCCCGTGGGAACTCGGCCTCGCCGAGGCCAACCAGATGCTCCGTGCGACGGGCCTGCGCTCGCGTATCACGGTCACCACCGACGGCGGGATGAAAACTGGCAGGGACGTCGCCGTCGCCACGCTCCTGGGCGCGGAGGGGTACGCCTTCGGCACCGCCTCGATGGTCACCTCGGGGTGTGTGATGGCCCGGCAGTGCCACGAGAACACCTGTCCCGTCGGCGTCGCCACCCAGAACGAGAAGCTCCGCGACCGCTTCCCGGGCGAGCCCCAGCACGTCATCAACTACATGACGTTCGTCGCCCAGGAACTGCGGGAAATCATGGCCGAACTCGGCTTTACGAGCGTCGAGGAGATGGTCGGGCGCCCCGGCGTGCTCGCCCAGCGGACCGACGTGAAACAGCCGAAAGCCAGGAAACTCGACCTCTCGGGGATCATCGCCGAGCCCCAGGGCGACGACGACCGTTACAGGACCCGCGAGCAGACCCACGAGGTCGACGAGTCGATGGACTGGGAGCTCATCGAGGCCGCCGAACCCGCCCTCGAATCGGGCGAACCCGTCGTCATCGACACCGAGATCGACAACGTCGACCGGGCGGTCGGCGCGACGCTCTCGAACGCTATCTCGAACGAATACGGCGGCGAGGGGCTCCCCGACGACACCATCAGCGTCCGGCTCGACGGCACCGCCGGGCAGAGCTTCGGCGCGTTCCTCCAGCAGGGGGTCACAATGGATCTCGTCGGCACCAGCAACGACTACGTCGGCAAGGGGCTCTCGGGCGGGAAGCTGGTCGTCCGCACCCCGAGCAACGCCGGCTTCGCCGCCGACGAGAACATCGTCATCGGCAACGTCGCGCTGTACGGCGCGACCCAGGGCGAGGCCTACGTCAACGGCCTCGCTGGCGAGCGCTTTGCCGTCCGCAACTCCGGCGTGAAAGGCGTCGTCGAGGGCGTCGGCGACCACGGCTGTGAGTACATGACCGGCGGCGCTATCGTCGTACTCGGTGAGACGGGCAAGAACTTCGCCGCGGGGATGTCCGGCGGCGTCGCCTACGTCTACGACCCCGACGGCGAGTTCGCCCGCAAGGCCAACACGGGGATGGTCTCGCTTTCGTTCACCCTCGAGGAGAAAGACCGCGAGATGATAACCCGCCTCGTCGAGAACCACGCCGAGTACACCGACTCCGAGCGCGCCACGGAGTTGCTCGACGACTGGGACGCGGTACTGGACGACTTCACGAAGGTGATGCCCGACGCCTACGCCGAGGTCATCGCCGACCGCGAGCGCGACGACGTGCGCAACGAACTCCCGCCCGCGGCGAGCGAGTCCGGTGCCGTGGCCGAACCCACGCAGGGCCAGGCCGACGACTGACCCCGGTCCGTTTCACCGGGACGCTCTCGTGTCGGGACACTGGACTCACAGTGATTCAGTCGCCGACGGCCGCTCCACCCTCGCCGACGTTCGTGACTTCGAGGCCGCCGGAGAGTTCCGTGTTGGGGTAGGGCATGTCGATCCCCTCGGCGTCGAAGCGCTCCTTGACGGTCTCGACGAACTGTGCGCGAACCGCGCCGTAACTGCTCTCGTCGGGATCGATCCAGATCCGGCCCTGGAGCACGACGGCCGAATCGCCCAGCGACGTGACCGGGGCGCTGGGTTCGGGGTCGGCGAGGACGCCGTCGATATCTGCACCCTCGTCGAGGATGGCCTCGCGCGCCTGTTCGATGTCGTCCTCGTAGCCGATGCCGAAGTCGACGGACACCCTGCGCTGGTCGTTCGCGACGTTGTTCACCACCGCGGCGTTGGCGAGTGCGCTGTTGGGGACCGTCACCATCTCGTTGTCGAACGTGTCGAGTTTCGTCACTCGCAACTGGATCTCCCGGACCACGCCCTCGTTGCCGTTCCACTCGATCCAGTCGCCGACCGAGAACGGTTCGTCCTGGATGATGAACACGCCGGCGACGAAGTTGGCGATGAGGTCCTGGGCGGCAAAGCCCACGGCGAGCGCGAGCGCACCGGCCAGGGTCGCGAAGGCCGCGAGCACCACCCCGAAGCCCGCGACCGTCGCCGCGAGTGCCAGCGCCACGACGGCAGTCACCGCGACGGTCACACTCAGGGCGAGCCCGACGAGCGTCTCGTCGAAACCCCGTCGTTCGAGCGAACTCTCGACCGCCCGGGTGGCGAAGTACCGCCCGAGCACGTAGATGACCACGAACGCCACGACGAACAACACGACCGTCGTGACTGCGCTGATCACCGGCGGGACGAACTGTTCGACGTCGACCGCGAACCCTTGCAGGAGTATCATTTCGATCCACTCCCACGACGACTGTCACGTACTAATAATTTGTTGCGTGAAAGATGAACGGACGCCCACACCGGAAGCCCGCGGCGGGCCGGACGCACGCGGTGGTCGGGACACGCGACGGTCCGGCCGCACGCGGTGGTCGGGACACGCGGCGGTCCGGAAGCCTTGTTAGCCGCCCCCGCCCTGCTAGCGACAATGAGTCACGCCTCGCCCCCGGTCCGACGGGTCTCGGACTGGGACTTCGAATCCCTGTCGACACTCGCCGACGAGCACGGCACGCCGCTCTACGTCCTCGACACCGACCGTGTCCGGGAGAACTACGAGCGGTTCGCCGGCGCGTTCGACGACGCCCACGTCATGTACGCCGCCAAGGCCCACACCGGCCGCGCGGTCCTGGAGACGCTCCTCGACGCGGGGGCCGACATCGAGTGTGCGGCACGGGGAGAACTCCAGCGGGCGGTCGCCGCCGGTGCCGACCCGAACACGCTCCAGTACACCGCCGTCAACCCCCCCGACGTGGACCTGGACTACGCGGTCGAACTCGGCTCCGGCTACCCCGGACTCACCGTCACGGGCGGCGCCCGCGACACGTTCGACCGCCTCGAAGCCCGTGGCTACGACGGCCGCGTCGCCATCCGGGTGAATCCGGGCATCGGTACCGGCCACCACGAGAAGGTCGCCACCGGCAAGGATGCCAAGTTCGGCATCCCCTACGACGAGGTGCCCGCACTCGCCGCGGAGTTGCGCGACCGGTTCGACCTGGTCGGGTTGCACGCTCACATGGGGAGCGGCGTCCTCCACGACGACCTCGACGACCACTGTCGCGCCATCGGGAAAGTGGCCGACCTCGCCCGTGAGGTGGGCGATTCGACCCTGGAGTTCGTCGACTTCGGCGGCGGTTTCGGCGTCCCCTACCACGAGGACGAGGACCCGCTCGACATGGACGTCGTCGCCGGGAAAGTCCGCGAGGCGGTCGGTGACCTGGACGCGACGGTGAAACTCGAACCCGGTCGCTACGTCGTCGCCGACGCCGAGGTGATCGTGACGGGAGTCAACACCGTCAAGGAGACGCCCGAGACGACCGTCGTCGGGGTCGACGCCTCGCTCGCGACGCTGGTCCGGCCGGCGATGTTCGACGCCTACCACCCCATCGCGAACGTGTCGGCGCCCGACCGCTCTACGGAACCAGTCTCGGTCGGCGGCCCCTGCTGTACGAGCGCGGATGTCTTCTGTACCGACCGTCCACTGCCACGGCCCGAGCGTGGTGACCTGCTGGCCATCGGCAACGCGGGCGCCTACGGCTACGAACTCGCAAGTCACTTCCACTCACAGCCCCGCCCCGCCGAAGTCGCCGTCAGCGACGGTGACGCCTGTGTGGTCAGGCGCCGCGAGACGATGGAGGACGTGACGCGGGTCGAACAGGAGGCACGGAGCTTCGACGAGGACGACCGTCTCGGCGACGTCAGGGGCGAGTCCGTCGGGACCGAGGGCCAGCCGGAATGACCCCCGAACCGGTCTTCGACTGCCTCGACTTCCACGAGCGGGCGGTCCGCACCCCGTCCCACGAGTCGGTCGTCGAGATGCGCGAACTACTCGTCGAGACGCTCGAAGCGGCCGGCGCCAACCCCGTGGTCGACGAGGCGGGCAACACGCTGGCGACCCGCACTGCCGACGGGTACGGCGACCCCGACGTGCTGGGAGAAGACCCGACCCCGCCGACCGACGAGCCCCATCTCGTCCTGAACACGCACGTCGACACCGTGCCGCCCCACGTGCCGTTCGCCGAGCGCGAGGGCGGCGCCGTGGTCGAGGGACGAGGTGCCTGCGACGCGAAGGGGCCGCTCGCCGCGCTGGTCGATGCGTTCCTCGGCGCCGACGTGAGCGAGGGCCGACTGACACTTGCGATCACCCCCGACGAGGAGGTCAACCAGACCGGCGCGGCCCACCTCGCGGGGACGCTCGACGCGGACGGGTTCGTCGTCGGCGAGCCCACGGGTCTGGACGTCTGTACCGCCGCGCGCGGCCAGTTCGAGGGCACTGTCACTGTGCAGGGGACGAGCGCCCACGCCGCGACGCCCGGGGAGGGGGACAACGCGGTCCGGGCGCTGGCGCCGCTGTTGCAGGCGCTGGAGACCTACGACGAACGGCGAGGGCCGGGAACACACGAGTCGCTCGGGCGGCCGACGCTGACGCCGACGCTCGTCGAGGGCGGTGAGGTACCCAACCAGGTGCCCGCCGAGGCGACGGTGACCTTCGACCGGCGGTCGGTCCCACCGGAGAGCGCTCCCGAATTCCGCGCCGACCTCGCGGACCACCTCTCGGAGTGGGTGCCGTCGTCGATGGGGGTGCGCGTCGACCTCGAAGACCGGGACGTGCCGTATCTGGAGGCGTTCGCGACGGGCCCCGACGAGGCGCTGGTCCGAGTACTCGCCGACGCTTCTGGAGGGGAAGTGCGACCCTTCGGCGCCGCGACGGAAGCGTCGTTTTTCGCCGCGCGCGCACCGACGGTCGTGTTCGGTCCGGGCGTGCTGGCCGACGAGCGAGGGGCCGTCGCACACAGTGACCGCGAGTACGTTCGGCGGGCCGATATCGAACGGGCGGCAGCGGCCGTCAGCGAGGCCGTCAGCGCGTTGCTGTGAGCGAGCGCCCCCGCTGGCGGTCCGGGTGGCGGTGTGACGCTCCCAGACTGGTCACTCGGTCAGCGGCAGTACGATCCCGAACGTGAGCGGTGCGAAGAGTCCGACGAGGATCCCGAGCACTTCCAGGTCGAACAGGAGCGTCGTCTCCCACGAGGGCAGTGACCCGAAGAAGGCCGTTCCGACGAGTTCGCCCCCGGCACCGACGACGAACAGCGCGACGCCGAGCAGAAAGCCGGCCTTCGCGTAGAACGCGTAGTCGATCTGTGTGGACGTGGACGTTGACGTGGACACGACAGGCTGTCCACGGTCGGTCGGCTTAAATCTCGCGTGAGTATATGTCACAGTGTGTCTCGGAAAGCATAAACGAGTCAGCGGTCTACCGGCGGGCAATGCAGGGAATCATCACCGAATCGCTCGCGGAGCTGCTCGCCGTGGCCTTCTACGCCGGGCTCGCGGTCGTCCTGACGGTGGTCGGGGCGTTCGCCGAACTGGCGAGTTTTCGAGACCTCGCGGCCGGGGAGTCGATGTTCGGCCTCTGGGAGATCGCCGTCGGAATGCTCTTGCTCTACGCGGCCTACAGCATCGTGACCGGGATCGTCGTGCCGCGTCTGCGTGGCGAGGACGGGACCGGCGCCTGAACGCAACACTCCGGGGTTGCTGGCGGGGAGAAAACCGGACCACCAGCGACACAGGGGACGACCGGGTCAGCCCTCGGTCCCGTAGACGTAGTCGACGCCGACGTAGACGAACCAGGCCATCCAGATGGTGAAGATGACCAGCCACACGCTGTACTGGACCAGCGGTCGGGGCACGAGGACGTAGGCGAAGACGAGCAATCCGACGACGACGACCGCGGTGGCGACGTTGTACCTGTTGGGATCGAACACTTCGCGGAGGAACTCGCGCATCACGCCCGTCTAGGGCGTCGGTCACCATGACTGTTGGCGGTTTCCGCCCCGACACACGCCTGCTGTCGCGGCTATCGAGGGGAAAGAGTTAACACATATCTCAAGTAACTGGCGTGGAAGACGATGTCAGGGCACTGGTTCACAGGGGTCTCGGGGGAGGAGCGGGCGGTAAGTACGACTATCGGTGTCGTCCTGATGGTCGCAGTCGTCGTGGTACTGGCGTCGGTCGTCAGTTTCGCGCTGTTGAACGTCGAGCGGACGAACCCGAACACACCGACGTTCTCGAAGGTCCACGACTACAACCGCGACACGGGAGTCAACGGGCAGTACCTCAACGTCTCGCACGGCAGTGGCCAGACCGTCGAGACGCGGGACATGTCGCTCGTGATCACCGGTGCGGAGGACAGCGACACCGGGGACGCTGCGGGGTTGACAGACGAGGACCACCTCGAATCACAGGTCGGCGAGACCTGGAGCGCGAGCGAGCAGTTGACTATCAACGCGACGATGTTCGACCCGATGACGAACTATCTCAACCTCCGCGGAGCGACGGTCAAGATCGTCTGGGTTCCACAGGGCGAGGACTACAGCGACGTCATCTTCCGCTGGGAAGGACCGAACGCCTGACTGGCGACCGTCGCGTCGCCGACGCCTGACCAGCGACTGTCGCGTGCCAGATAAGATGCTGGCGGTCGTACGAATCGCCATGGAAGCGGAGACGCTCACCTGCGACGGCTGCGACCGCGAAGTGACTCCGGAGGCGGCGGTCAGGGCCAAGACCTACGGCGACCTCGACCCGTCGAAGTGGCAATCGCTGTGCTGTCCCGATTGCGGTCGGAAACTGAAGACCGTGTTCGTCGCCGGCGAGGAGTGAGAGTTCGATGGCGAAGAGTAACTGGTCCGTGGGTGCCCGGGACGACCCCCGGGCCGCGGAGCGCGGACCGCCCACGCGACTCTCCGGTTCCCGTACGGCTTTGTGACTGGCGACCCCAGACTCGGCTGTTATGGCTGACGACGTCGCAAACCAGAGTGACACGTTCGACATCGGCGGCGAGTTGACGGTCCACCGGCTCGGCTTCGGCGCGATGCGACTCACCGGGCCCGACATCATCGGGCCGCCCGACGACGAGGCGGCGGCGAAGGACGTCGCCCGCCGGGCGGTCGAACTCGGCGTGGACTTCGTCGACACGGCCGACTCCTACGGCCCGGGCGTCAGCGAACGACTCCTCGGGGAGGCCTACGACGCGGACGAGGACGTCGTCGTCGCCTCGAAGGCAGGGTTGCTCCGCCACCGCGGCGGCGACTGGCGCACCCACGGCGACCCCGAGTACCTCCACAACCAGGTGCTCTGTAGCCGCGACCGCCTCGGCGTCGACACCATCGACCTCTACCAGTACCACCGGCCCGACCCCGAGACGCCCTTCGAGGAGTCGGTGCGCGCGTTCGCGGAGATGAAAGACGCCGGGCAAATCCACCACGTCGGCCTCTCGAACGTCTCCGTCGAACAGTTAGAGACCGCCCGGGAGATCGTCGACATCGCCACGGTCCAGAACCGCTACAATATCGGCAACCGTGACGACGAAGACGTCCTGCAGGCCTGCGAGGAGTACGACGTCGGGTTCATCCCGTGGGGACCGATGTACACCGTCGACGACGACGACGTCGCGCCCGTCCTCGACGAGGTCGGCGAGGCCCACGACGCGACCCGTCGGCAGGTCGCGCTGGCGTGGCTCCTCCACCACTCCGACGTGACCCTGCCGATCCCCGGGACGTCGAGCGCCGACCACCTCGAATCGAACGTCGCCGCCTCGGGGATCGACCTCTCCGGGGAGGACCTGGCGAAACTCGACGCCATCGACGGGTAAGGTCGCGAGGAACGGGGAGTCACGTGAACCTGGCACGGCGCGAGGAGCCCAGCGTCCGCTACGTCGTCGCCAGCCTCGTGGCCGGCGTGTTCTTCGGCGGGCTCGGCGGCGGTGTGGCGTTCCCGACGCTGCCGACGCTCGGCCCGCTCCTGGGTATCTCCCCGTTCGTCGTCGGACTCATCCTCTCGGTCAACCGGTTCACCCGCCTCCTGATGAACACGCCGGCGGGCCAGATCCTCGACCGGGTCGGCACCCGCCGGCCGATGATCGTCGGCTTCTTCCTCCAGGGAGTCGTCCCCTTCGGCTACGTCCTCGGTCTCCACGCCGACCGCCTGCCGGTCGGGAGCGCGGTCGTCTTCCTCGTCTCCCGGGGTCTCTGGGGCGTCGGCTCGGCGTTCGTCTTCGTCGGCGCGTTCAGTACGATCACCCACGTCACCACCGCCGAGAACCGGGGCAAGTGGATCGGCTACATGCGCGGCGGCCAGAGCCTCGGCTTCCCGACCGGCCTCGTCGCCGGGGGACTCCTGACGGACGCCTACGGCTACGACGTCGCCTTCGCCGTCGCGGGCGTCGCTGCTCTCCTGGCGGCGGTCGTCGCCTTCCTCGTCCTCCCGGACGTGAGCCCCGACGTCGGGGCGAGCCCGCTCCGTGAACTCCCGGCCATCGTGCGCGCGGACCCACGCATCGCCGCGGTCGGTACCGTCAACTTCGTCGTCCGCTTCCTGTTCGCGGGGGTACTCCTCTCGACGATCGTCCTCTACGCCGACGCCTCCGACATCACGATCGGCCTGCTCTCCTCGACGGGCGTGAGCGGCGTCGTCATGGCGATCAGCGTCCTCGGCGCCAGCGTGACGACCGTCCTCGTCGGGCGCTACTCCGACCGGCTCTCCAACCGGGCGCTGCTCACCATCCCGGCGCTGGTCGTCCTGGCGACCGGCTTTGCCCTCCTCGTCGCCGTGCCGACGCTGGGCGGCGTCGTGGTCGCCGTCGCGCTGATCGGTATCGGCGTCGGCGGCTCGAACCCGCCGCTCATGGCCTACCTGGGTGACATCAGCCCCTCGGACGACGTCGGGAAACTCGGCGGCGTCTACAACGTCTTCGGTGACCTCGGCTCGACGCTCGGGCCGCTCGTCGCACGCGTCGGGTTCGCCGCCGAGTACCTCGCCTGTGCCGTCCTCGCGCTCGGCGTCTGCGTGGTGGTCTCCCGTACCTTGCTCGGCGACGCGACGCCCACCGACGCGGTCCCCGCCGACGACTGACGCCGCTCGACGCGGTCGTCCGCCCGGGACTGTCCGGACGGGAGCGTCCGCTGGTCGGTGTTGCTTCGAGAGAAATCAGGTCAGTACCGCACCGACCGAATTGCTTTACTGCCGAGTGAGGTTCGTCGCGCGCGGGCCTTTGTCGGCCTGCTCGATGTCGAACTCGACTGCCTGTCCTTCTTCGAGGTCCGGTCCGCCGACGTCTTCCATGTGGAAGAACACGTCGTCATCGGAGTCGTCCGTCGAGATGAAACCGTAGCCGCCAGTGTCGTTGAAGAAATCAACTTCGCCTTCTGCCATTGCATCTCTCCAGAACGGTGGGCGAGGGATAAGCGTTCCGCGAGTCTCGGTACCACGGAACGCTCGCTTCGCTCGCGTTTGGGGACTATGCCGGCCACGTTCGGCCAGCGAGCAGGCTCGCTGCCCTCGCAGTCGGCTGTCGAAACATCTACGATACCGAGCGAGCGCGGCGCTGAGACCGCCAGGTCTCAGCAGAGCGCGAGCAACGTGGCCGGCACCAACTACTGCGGTCCGACGAACGCAACGCTCGCTTGCGAGCGTTAAGTGAGTCGCTCCGACTCGAACCGCCCACGCTTACGTCGGCCGCGCTCGCAGGGGCGCACATGACAGCCGACTCCGTGCAGTCGCTCATCGACCAGTTACACGAGGAAGCGGCGCTGGACCGCCCGTCAGCGGAGACACCCGACGTGGGCATCGTCATGGGTTCGGACTCTGACCTGCCGACGATGGCCGGCGGGAAAGGGAAACGACCGGGCGCCTACGTCGCACTCGCCGACGAACTCGGATTCGAGGAGCAGACCGACTACACCGAGGCACCCGACGCACGCTTTACCTTCGAGACGTTCGTCGTCTCCGCACATCGCACGCCCGAACTCATGTACGCCTACGCCGAAACTGCCGCCGACCGCGGAATCGACGTGATCATCGCGGGTGCGGGGGGCAAATCCGCGGACCTGCCGAACATGACAGCCTCGATCGCCTACCCGCTCCCGGTCATCGGCGTCCCCGTCCAGGAGAAGTCCGTCGATTCGGTCATCGGGATGCCACAGGGCGCGCCGATCACGGCCGTCGACGCCGGCAAGTCGTTCAACGCCGCGCTCTCGGCGGCCCAGATCCTCGCACGCCAGTACCCCGAACTCGAAGAGCGCCTCGTCGCGTACCACCAGGGACTCCAGGAGGACGTCGGTGACGTCTCGCGAGACCTGCACGAACTCGGGACGCCCGGGTTCAAAGACGAGTACTGGGACCAGTAGTAGCGGGGCCGTTGCCACTGGAGCATCGGTAGGGAGATCGAGGGTCTCGACGGCTGTATCAGCGACTGTACTTAATACCGTGCGAGGAGTCTTTCCGGTCGATATGGCGAACGACCATCTTCTCCGCAGGTCTGTCGACGCGCTGGACGACGTCTTCTACGTCTACGACGAGGGGGGAGCGCTCGTCTTCTGGAACGACCGGCTCAACGACCTGTTCGACCTGACCGACGAGGACTTGCACGGGATGGCACCGACGGAATTTTTCCTCGAGGCCGACCGCGAGGGCGTCGAACGTGCGGTCGCGGAGATCTTCGAGGACGGCGAGACGGTCGTCGAGGCGCGGGCCGACACCACCGAGGGGACGATCCGGTTCCAGCTGTCGGGCCAGCGTCTGACCGACGACGACGGCACAGTCCTGGGGTTCGGGGGTGTCGCCCGGGACGTCACCGACCAGCGCGAACAGGCGGTCAAACTGGCCGCACAGAACGAGCGCCTGAGCGAGTTCGCCACGCTGCTCGCCCACGACGTCCGGAACCCGCTGACGGTCGCCCACGCCGGTCTCGACCTCTACGACTCCGACGGCGACACGGAACATCTCGACCGGGCGAAGTCCTCACTCGGTCGCATCGAGCGGATCGTCGACGACGTCCTGGCTGTCGCCAGCGACGGCCGGGCGGTGACCGAGACCGAACCGGTCGAACTGGCCGCAGTCGCGCGGGACGCGTGGCGGATGGTCGAGACAGCCGAAGCCACGCTCGACCTCCGGACCACGACGACTGTGGACGCGGACCGGTCGCGACTGGAGCGACTGTTCGAGAACCTCTTCCGGAACGCCGTTGAGCACGGCTCAACGAGCCCTCGCTCGTCTTCGGATCACGAGGACCCGGTGGAACACGCCGGCCCGGGCGTCACAGTTACCGTCGAAGACACATCGGTCGGGTTCGTGGTCCGGGACGACGGGCCGGGGGTCGACGCGGCGGACCGGGACACCGTGTTCGAACCCGGCGTCAGCAACGCAGTCGGCGGGACCGGTTTCGGACTCTACATCGTCGAGACCATCGCCGAGGCACACGGCTGGACGGTCACACTGACGGGCACAGACGACGGCGGGGACGAGAGCGGTCCCGGTGACAGTGCCCCGCCGGAGTTCGACGGGTCCGGGAACGCCTCGCTGGAACCCGACCCGTCGGGGACCGGGGCGGCGGCCACGTCTCCCGGAGCGCAGTTCGAGTTCACGCTGGTCCCGGGCGAGACGGACGAGTTCTGCCTCTCGCCGTGACGCGGTCTCAGGCGAACCACTCGCGCAGGTCGGTCCCGGCGGTCAGGTATCGCTGGAAGACCTCCTCGCCCCAGGCGACGGCGCCGCGGTCGGTGGTCGTGATGTGGCCGCGGACGACGCTGCTGTCGTCGTAGACGATGAGCGTCATGCGGGTCTCGTCGCCGACGTCGGCGAGCAAGAGCCCGAACGGGAGCCCCTCGTAGACTGTACACGTGGCGTTCGGGAGGTCACACAGCTCGCGGTAGCGGTCGTCGTCCGCCGAGAGCCCCGCGACGAGTGACTCGTCGAAGACGTAGGCGAACTCGAAGCTGTCGTCGCCGAAGACCGACTCGAAAGCGTCCTCCTTGACGCCAGTTCCGTGGTCGGCGGCCGCGAACCCGCGGACCGAGTCGGCCGCGACCATGTTGTCCCGGACGCGTCTGGCGATCGAGAGCGGCGTCGGCCCGTCGGCGAGCTCGACGACCGCGTCCTGGAAGAGTACGGGCGGGACCGGTTCGTCACAGGGGAGGTGTTCGAGCAGGTCGTCGGCTGTCGCGATCGCTTCGGCGGCGTCGCGGGTCCGCTCGACCGCCACCCGTAGCACGTCACCCTTCGTCGTCACCGTCCAGGCGCCGTCGGCCGTCCGCGCTACAAGTCCGGCCTCCCGCAACGCCTCGATCGCCCGGTCGACGGTCGACCGAGAGTCCCCGAGTTCCGCGATGACGTCGCGCTTGTGCCGTGGCCCGTCGGCGAGCAGCGTGAGGTACGCCTGGCGCCGCTGGGCGAGTTCCAGCAGATCCGTGGCCGTGGTCCCGTCCGCCATGTACTGCACAGTATGACACATGACCTTACATAACTGTCACGGCATGACGAAATCCGTCAGGCAGTGACCTCTCGTTCGTCGAGTGTGAACCCGGGAACCGATGCCGTCGCCGGGACGGCGGGGTCGCGGGTACTCACCGAGAGGACCGTCGACTCGTCACACACGACCGTCGAGTCGTCAGACGCGCCAGCGGGGTCACGTCAGTCGAGTAGCTCGCCCCGACAGTTCCGTGGCGCCACCAGGCTGCCCGCGACAGGGTGGCACCCACTTCGAGTGGATCCCCGACCCGGTCCGGCGCCGGCATCACGCCAGCGGCGACGGCGCGCCAGTCCAGCTGACCGCCGGCCCGCCGCTGGAGACCCCGGGTGGGCCCGGGTGGGTTTTCGTCGTGAGTAACTGGTCGTCTCGACGGCCGCTCTCGCCCGACGGTGCCCGCGGAATCCGGAAGAATCAACCCTTATATGCGAGCGGCTGAAACCCTCGTACGATAGAGACACATGAGCAACCCATGGATAGCCATCGGGGCGCTGGGACTGGTGGCGGTCGTCATCCCGCTCAGCATGGTGGTGATGTCGCGACTGCTGCGTCCGAGCGTCCCCGAACAGGGGAAACGCGCCGTCTACGAGAGCGGCGAGGTCCCGACGGGCGACACGCGGATCAAGTTCAATATCCAGTACTACATGGTCGCGCTGTTGTTCGTCGTCTTCGACATCGAGACGGTCCTCATCTTCCCGTGGACGGTCATCTACAGCGACGCCGTCGCCGAGGTGGGCCTGGCGCGCGCGCTCGTGCCGATGCTCGCGTTCATCGCCATCCTCGTCGTGGCGCTGGGCTGGGCGTGGCGCAACGGCGCGGTCAGGTGGGTGCGCAGTCCCGAGACCACGAGCCAGCGGGTCGATCAATCATGAGTAGCGACAACCAGACGCCGGCCGACGGTACAGACATCCAATCCACGCAGGAGGCCCGACTGGGCGAGGGCGTCGACAGCCGGTTCAACTCCACACTCAGGGAGGCGTTCGGCTCGACCCCGTTCATCCTCACCAAGTTCGACAAGTTCATGAACTGGGTGCGGGGCTCGTCGATGTTCATGCTGCAGTTCGGCATCGCCTGTTGCAGCATCGAGATGATGCACACCTACGCGGTCAAACACGACCTCGACCGTTTCGGCGCGGGCGTCCCCCGTGCCTCGCCGCGACAGGCCGACGTCATCATCGTCCCCGGGACCATCGTCACGAAGTTCGCCCCGCGGATGAAGCGCGTCTACGACCAGATGCCCGAGCCCAAGTTCGTCGTATCGATGGGTTCGTGTACGGTCTCCGGTGGTCCGTTCCAGGAGGGCTACAACGTCATCAAGGGCGCCGAGGAGGTCATCCCGGTCGACATCCACGTGCCCGGGTGCCCGCCGCGCCCCGAGGCGCTCATCTACGGCGTCGCCAAACTGCAGGAGCGCATCGCCAACGGCGAGAGCGCGCCGGTGACGGTCAAACCCTACGAACTGGAGCAGTTCGGCGACTTAGAACAGGACGAACTCGTCCAGAAACTCGCCGACGATATCGACGAGGAGGACCTGGTGATGCGGTACAACTGGGCTGATTCGCCATGAGTCTCGAAGAGCCCGAACCCGAGGGCGCGATCGAGGTCGCCGAGGAGGTCGGCGTCACGACCGAGGGACTCGACTACGACGAACTCGCGGACCTGCTGGGCGACCGCCTGCTCGACAGGGAAGAGCACGTCAACGCCGAGGGGTTCGTCATCCGACCCGACCAGGTCCAGGACGTCCTCTTCGACCTGCGCGACGAGGCCGGCTTCGACCACCTCTCCTGTGTTACCGCACAGGAGTACGACGACCGCTACGAGTCGATCTACCACCTCAAGAAGTACGACGACCCGACCCAGGAACTCTCGGTGGTCGTCCCCTCGACGAAAGACGACCCGCGCAACCAGTCGGCAAACGCCGTCTACCGGACGGCGGACTGGCACGAGCGCGAGGCCTACGACCTCGTCGGGATCGACTACGACGACCACCCCGACCTGCGCCGCATCCTCCTGCCCGAGACCTGGCAGGGCCACCCGCTCTCACAGGACTTCAGCGGCGAGGAACCCCAGGTCGTCACGCTGCGCGAGCACGCCAACCCCCTTCAGGAGGACCACCGGGCCGACGACGCCGACACGATGTTCGTCAACATCGGCCCCCACCACCCGGCGACCCACGGGGTGCTCCACATCAAGACGGTCCTCGACGGGGAACAGATAGCCGACCTCGAACCAGACATCGGCTACCTGCACCGCTGTGAGGAACAGATATGCCAGCAGGGGACCTATCGCCACCAGATCATGCCCTACCCGGACCGGTGGGACTACATCTCGGCGGGCATCCTGAACGAGTGGGCCTACGCCCGCGCCGCCGAGGACCTCGCGGACATCGAGGTGCCCGAGTACGCCCAGGTCGTCCGGACCATGAGCGCGGAACTGTGCCGTATCGCGGCGCACATGCTGGCCGCCGGCACGTTCGCGCTCGACGTGATCGGCGACTTCACGGCGACGTTCATGTACGCAGTCCAGCAGCGCGAACTCGTCCAGAACATCCTCGAGGACCTGACCGGCCAGCGGCTGATGTTCAACTACCTGCGGCTGGGCGGCGTCGCGTGGGACATCCCCGAGCCCCGCGACGAGTTCTTCGAGAAGACCCGCGACTACCTCGACGACCTGCCCGAGAACGTCAGGGAGTTCCACAACCTGCTGACCTCCAACGAGATCATGCAGTTGCGGACGGTCGACACGGGCATCCTCCCCCCGGAGGAGGCCAAGTCCTACGGTGCCACGGGTCCGGTCGCCCGGGGCTCGGGCATCGACTACGACCTCCGCCGTGACGACCCCTACGGCTACTACGACCAGCTCGACTGGGACGTCGTCACCGAGGACGGCTGTGACAACTACTCGCGGTTGCTCGTGCGCCTGCGCGAGGTCGAGCAATCCGCGCGCATCATCGAGCAGTGTGTCGACCTCCTCGAGGACTGGCCCGAGGACGAACGGGAGATCCAGGCCAACGTCCCGCGGACGCTGCGGCCGGACCCCGATACCGAAGTGTATCGGGCCGTCGAGGCCGCCAAGGGCGAACTGGGCATCTACATGCGCTCGGACGGCACGGACAAGCCGGCTCGCTTCAAGATCCGGAGTCCGTGTTTCTCGAACCTCCAGACACTGCCGGTCATGTCCGAGGGTGAGTACATCCCCGACATGATCGCCTCGCTGGGCAGCCTGGACATCGTGCTCGGGGAGGTGGACCGCTGATGGGCGCGGCAGGTACGCTCGCGCCGGTCGCGGCGCCGCTCCAGGCCGCGCCGTCCGCGCCGTTGCCCGAGACGATCGCCGAGTTGCTCGGGCTCGACCCGAACGCGCCGGCCGTCCTGTTCGTGATGGCGTTCCTCGCCGCCGGGGCTATCGTCTCGGTGCTGATGGGGATGACCGCCGTCCTGGGTATCTGGGGCAAGCGGAAGATCACCGCCGCCTTCACCGACCGCATCGCGGTCAACCGCCACGGTCCCTTCGGGTTGCTCATCATCCCGGCCGACGCGGTCAGGCTGCTCTCGAAGGAACTCATCGTCCCCGAACAGGTCGACCGGCCGGCCTGGGACCTCGCTCCCCTCATCATCGCGAGTTCCGCGCTGCTTGGCTTCGCGGTCATCCCGTTCGGTGCCGGCCTGCAGATCGCCGACCCCGAGACGGGGCTTGCGTTCGTCTTCGCCACCGCCTCGATCGCGTCGCTCGGCCTGCTGATGGCCGGCTACGCCTCGAACAACAAGTTCTCGTTCCTCGGCGGGCTACGCGCGGTCGCGCAAAATCTCGCCTACGAGATTCCCCTCGTCCTGACGGGCGCGTCGGTGGTCATCTTCACCGGCTCGCTCCAGATGTCGACGATAGTCGAGGTCCAGAGCGAGACGCTGGTCGCCCTGGGGCCAGTCGCGATCCCCTCGTGGTTCGTCTTCGTCAACCCCTTTGCGTTCGTCCTCTTTATGGTCGCGAACCTCGCCGAAGTCGGCCGCAACCCCTTCGACATCCCCGAGGCACCCACGGAGATCGTCGCCGGGTACCAGACCGAGTACTCCTCGGTGTACTTCGTCCTCATCTACCTGGGCGAGTTCATCCACATCTTCCTCGGCGGTGCCATCGTGGCGACGCTGTTCCTCGGCGGTCCCGCGGGGCCGGTCCTGCCGGGCGTCGTGTGGTTCTTCGCGAAGATGATCGCCGTCTACCTGTTCACCCAGTGGGCGCGCTCGGCGGTCCCGCGGCTGCGGATCGACCAGCTCATCCAGATCGGCTGGAAGGGGATGCTCGTGCTCTCCTTCGCGAACCTGGTCCTCACGGCGGTCATCGTCGGGGTGATCCAGTCGTCATGACCGACGCTGGACGGACTCCGGCGACCGCGACGCGGCCGGGATCGGCGGCCAACGCAGGTGATTCCCAATGATAGGCATCCTCAAGTCGATGGCAACGACGATGAAACACGCGCTGGACGGGGAGACGTTCACCGTGCAGTACCCCGAGGAGGAACCCGAAGTGAGCCCGCGGTTCCGCGGCGTCCACAAGTTCAGCCAGGAGCGCTGTATCTGGTGTCGCCAGTGCGAGAACGTCTGTCCGAACGACACCATCCAGATCGTCACCGACGACCAGCGCAACGGCGAGCAGTACAACCTCCACATCGGCCAGTGTATCTACTGTCGCCTCTGCGAGGAGGTCTGTCCCGTCGACGCCATCATCCTCACCCAGAACTTCGAGTGGACTGCCGACACGAAAGACGAGTTCGCACTCGACAAGGAACAGCTCAAGAACGTCCCCTGGTACAACGACATCGACCCGCTCGAGGCCCGTGAACCCGACCGGGGCAGCTGGGTCGGCGAGGGTGAAGGCGAAGTCGACTATCAGTGAACGTCTCACTTCGTTCGACGTTCGGAGTGGATTGTGCCGGGCACGTTCGGCCTGCGAGCACGCTCGCAGCCCTCGTAATCGGCTGTCGGAGTTTTCACGATACTGACCGAATGCGTCGCTGAAACCGTCAGGTTATCCAAAGCACGAGCGAAACGAGTTTGCGAAGGGCCTATGACACGTAGCAGTGTCTCATCTGGTCGTGTAGCTGTGACCCTTCTGGGTCGAGTTTCCGGGTCAGAAAATCTGCTGACCCCCTTATTATCCCACGGGCAGAGATGCCGGTATGGTCGCCATCGACGCGGAGGCGGTGTCGAAACGCTACGGGACGGAGACAGCCCTCGACAGGGTCGACCTCGAAGTCGAGGAGGGCGAGACGTTCGGCTTTCTCGGGCCCAACGGCGCGGGCAAGTCGACGTTCATCAACGTCCTGCTGGATTTCGTGACGCCGAGCCAGGGGACAGTCGAGATATTCGGCCACGACTGCCAGCGAGAGGGCGTCGCCGCTCGCGACCGGATCGGCGTCCTCCCGGAGGGGTACTCGGTGTTCGACCGGCTCACCGGCCGCCAGCACATCGAGTACGCCATCCGGTCGAAAGACGCCGACGACGACCCGATCGACGTGCTGGACAGGGTGGGCATCCGGGAGGCCGCCGACCGCAAGGCGACGGGCTACTCCAAGGGGATGGCCCAGCGCCTCGTCCTCGGGATGGCCCTGGTCGGCGACCCCGACCTCCTCATCCTGGACGAACCCTCCACCGGGCTCGACCCCAACGGCGCGGCGGAGATGCGCCAGATCCTCCGCGAGGAGAACGACCGCGGCGCGACGATCTTCTTCTCCTCGCACATCCTCGAACAGGTCGAGGCCGTCTGTGACCGGGTGGGGATCCTGCAGAACGGCGAACTCGTCGCGGTCGACACCATCGAGGGGTTGCGCCAGTCGATGGGCGGCGGCACGAAACTGGTCATCACCGTCGACAACCTCCAGAACGGGACTATAGAACGCATCAGAGGCGTCGAGGGAGTCGAGACAGCAGTCGCCGAGGAGGACTCGACCATCGAGGTGACGTGTACGAACGACGCGAAGATGGACGTCGTGGTCGAACTCCACAGCGCCGGCGTCGACGTGGTGAACTTCCGCACCGAGGAGGCCTCGCTGGAGGACATGTTCATCGAGTACACGGGGCGGCGACGATGACCTGGGAGGTGATCGCCCGCCAGGACTGGTCGGTCACAGTCGAAACCCGCTCGGCGAAGGTCCTGCTCGGCCTGCTCGTCTCGGTCGTCCTGCTGGCGGGGTACATCTACCCGGTCGCGGCACCCGAGCCGATCACCACCGCGCGCTTCTCGAGTTTCGCGATGGGCGGGCTCACCATGGTCGTGCCGTTCGTCGGGATGTTGCTGAGTTACGGCGCGGTCGTCGACGAACGCGAGTCGGGGTCGATACTGCTCTCGCTGTCGTTCCCCCACAGCCGCCGGGACGTCGTCCTCGGGAAGTACCTCAGTCGGACGGGGCTCGTGGCCGCCGCGACCGTCGGGTCGATGCTCGGCGCGGGCGCGCTGGTCGTCTACCCCTTCGGCGAACTCGTCCTCGGGCGGTTTCTCGTCTTTCTGGCGCTCACGGTGCTGTTCGTCGTCGTCTGGTCGGGCCTGGGACTGGCCGTCTCGCTCGCGGCCGCGACTCGCCGGCGCGCGCTCGTGCTCGGGTTCGGCATCGTCTTCCTGTTCGTCATCGTCTGGGACACGGCCGTCCAGGCGCTCACACTCGGGTTGAACGCCGCGGGCCTCGTCGACGGCGAACTTCCTGGTGCTGTTCAGTTCCTCGTCGGACTCGAACCGAGTCGGCTCTTCGAACGCGCGACGACCGGGTTCGTCCTCCCCGGCGAGAGCGTCGCGGGCCCGTGGTACCTCGGCGAGTGGGTCGCGCTCCTCGTGCTGGTCTGCTGGGTCGTCGGGCCGCTGGGACTGGCCTTCCTCCGCTTTGACGGGAGTGATCTCTCGTGAGCTGGCGCGACATCGCGTACAAGGACGTCCACGACGCCAGCCGGTCGCGGGGCGTCTGGGTCCTCTTCGTCCTGCTCACGCTCCTGTCGGTCGGGTACGCCGTCGGGCACTCCTACCTCGGCGAGAGCACGTTCCCGGCGTTCCTGGGTGGTCTCACCGGCGTCGTCGCCGCGACGCTGCCCATCCTCGCGGTACTCGTGGGCTACAAGTCGGTCGTCTACGAGCGCACGAGCGGCAGCCTCTTCCTGACGCTGTCTTTCCCCCACTCCCGGCGGGACTTCCTGGTCGGGACACTCGTCGGACGATCGGTCGTCCTGCTGGTGCCGACGGTGGTTTCACTCGCACTCGCGGGCGTGGTCGGCGCCGTCCGCTACGGGACAGAGGGAGCCGCACTGTACCCGTGGTTCCTGTTCGCGAGCGCGCTCTACGGGCTGGCGTTCGTCGGCGTGGCCGTCGGGCTGTCGATGTCGACGACGGTCGACCGCTGGATCACGCTCGGCGCCTTCGGCGCGTACTTCGTGCTCGTGAGTCTCTGGGGCGGTCTCCACTCGCTGACGCTCCTCGTCCTCCACCGCTTCGACGGCACCGTCCTGGCGGATCTGCCCGACTGGGCGCTGCTCTTTCGACTGGTCGGGCCTGGTGAGGCCTACGATAGGCTGGTCCGTGCGGGTTTCGACGTCGACCTCGCGGCGCGGTACGTCGGTGACGGCGCTCCGCTCTACGTCGACTGGTGGATGGCCCTGGTCCTGCTGGTCGGCTGGTTCGCGGTCCCGCTGGCGCTCGGGTTCCGCCGGTTCGACGCTGCCGACCTGTAGCCGTCGCCGACCCGGGCCCGTAGCCATCGTCGCTGTCGGAGCGTTTTTCCCCGTACTGGGTGTAGCCGCCGGCGGTACCCGTTCACCGATGGTGGCCGATATCGTACGCGTCGTCGGCTTCGGCGTCTGTGGCGTGTTCACCGTCCTGCTGGGGCTCGTCCACTTCGCGATGCCGTGGCTGCTGGACTTCGACGGCGCGATCCCGACCGAAGGCGAGCCGTTGCGGCCGCTGAACCTGCTGGTCGTCACCTACGAGACGAAGCGGTCGGACGTCCGGGGTATCGCGCAGATCATGAACCACGCGGTGAGTTACACCCTGGTGACCATCGGAGTTCTTGACCTCCTTGTCGGCGCGTGGGTCGGGGAGTGGTTCGCGCCGTATCTGCTCGTGTGGATCGCGGGGTGGTGGTTTCTGCGGGCGGCGACACAGCGTCACATGGGGAGTCGGACCGGTGACTGGCTCGTCGCAGCCGGGTTTACCGCGCTGGGACTGTTCCACCTCGCGTTCGCGGTGCTGGCGTAGCCGTGACCCGGTCAAACTCTCGCCGCTGCATCCGGCCGATGGGCTTATGCGCCGGACAGACGAACGATACACCGTTCTATGGCGGATGAGCCCTCCGAGACCAGGACCGGGACCGGGCAGGTCCCCGATGACGAGGACACGGACGCGGACGACGCCACCGCGCCGGTTGGGCAAGGGACTCCCGCTCTCGCCCCCGACGAGGCGGCCATCTACGTCGAGGGACTCTCGAAGACCTTCGGAAAAGGCGACGAGGCCGTCCACGCCGTCGAGGACGTCTCCTTTGCGGTCGCACCGGGCGAAGTCGTCGGACTGCTCGGTCCCAACGGCGCGGGCAAGACCACGACGATCAAGTCGATCCTCGGGCTCGTCCTCCCCGACGAGGGCGAGGCGCGCGTCCACGGCATCGACGTCCACGAGCACCCCCGGCAGGCCTACGAGTACGTCGACGCGATGCTCGAAGGCGCGCGCAACGACTACTGGCGGCTCACAGTCAGAGAGAATCTCAGATACTTCGCCGCGATCCGGGGCCAGGACCCCGACACGCTCGCCGACCGCCACGACGAGCTCCTGGAGCAGTTCGACCTCTCACACGCGGCCGACACGGCAGTCCGGGACCTCTCGCGCGGGATGAAACAGAAGGTGTCCCTCGCCAGCGTCCTCGCGGGTGACGTCTCCGTCGCCTTCCTCGACGAACCCACGCTGGGATTAGACGTCGAGAGTTCGCTGAAACTCCGAACGGAGCTCACCCGACTCGCCGAGGAACGGGGGATCACGCTCGTCATCTCGAGTCACGACATGGAGGTCATCGAGGACGTCTGTGACCGCGTCGTCATCATGAACGAGGGACGAGTCATCGTCGACGACAGCGTCGCGGACCTGCTCGCGGGCTTCGAGACGAAGGGCTACCGGATCACCGCCCGCGGGGTCGACGACGCGGTCCTCGAAGACCTGCGCGACCGGTTCGACCTGACGGACGTCGAGCGGACCGGCGACCGGACGCGCTTCGAGGTCGCGGCCGACACGGCGGCGTTCTACCGGCTGACCGACGCGATGGAGGCCCATGACCTCGAACTCGCCGGCGTCGAGACGGTCCAGCCCGACCTCGCCGAGGCGTTCGTCGAGATGACCGGCGGGGGCGACGGAACGATGGGAGTACCAGCGGATTCCGAAACTGCTCCGGAAGAAGCGCAAGTCAGTGCTCCGCCGGCCAGCGACGGAGGTGAGCACCGGTGACGACCGCCGAGGGCGACGGCGGTGAACCGACCGGACCACCGACGGCGCGCGAACCCGTCCGGACGGGCGGCTACTACCACCTCCTGAAGGCCGTCGTCTACCGCGATCTGCTCATCTGGGTTCGCTACCCGCTGAACGCCGCGCTGGGCCTGTTCATGGGGATCTTCTTCTTCGGGCTGATGTTCTACGGCGGGACCCTCGTCGCGGGACAGGCCTTCTCGGACACGATCGAGGGGCTGATCGTCGGCTACTTCCTGTGGACGCTGGCGCTGGGCGCGTACTCGGGCATCATGAACGACATCCAGTCCGAGGCGAGCTGGGGCACGCTGGAGCGACACTTCATGACGCCGTTCGGCTTCGGACCGGTCGTCTTCGCCAAGTCCGTCGCCATCGTCTTCCGGACGTTCCTGACGTCCGCGGTCATCCTCGCGCTGATGTTGCTGGTCACCGGGACGACCCTGGAGCTGAATCTCGTGACCGTGCTTCCAGTGACGGTCCTGACGATCCTCGGCGCGCTCGGACTCGGGCTCGTGATGGGCGGGCTGGGCGTCCTCTACAAGCGGATATCGAACGTCGCGAACATCCTGCAGTTCGCCTTTATCGGGCTCATCTCCGCGCCGGTCTTCGACCTGTGGTGGACGCGCTTCCTGCCGCTCGCCCAGGGGAGTGCGATGCTCCAGCGCGCGATGCGCGACGGCGTCCGCCTCTGGGAGTTCGAACCCACCGCGCTCGCGATCCTCGTCGGGACGGCCGTCCTCTACCTTGGGATCGGCTACGCCGTCTTCGGCCTGACGACCCGCCGCGCCCGTCGACTGGGTGTGCTCGGCGACTACTGAGATGTGAGCTCGACTGGTCCCGGTGCCCTATCTCGAACGTAATCGGTCGATTCCCAACTCGTTGCTGCAATTGCCGCAACGCGTCGTGCTCGCCGTGACCGTCCTCGTGATCGTGGGATGGAAGCCCTCGGCGGGCTCGCGGTCGCTGTCACCGAAAATCGAAGATTTTCGAGATGCCGAGAGAGCCACGGTCTCTCGAACCACGCGGGATATCCGCGCTCTCCGCACCGCCCGCGCGGATAGTGGCCCGCGCAGGCGACTCCGCTCCCGTTGGTCGCCGCGAGCCCGCCTCGCCCTTCCAGTCCGCCAGGGGACACAATCTGTGGCATCGGCTACCGAACGTTCCACGTCGAGACAGCCTGTGCGACCAGATTTTCCCTGGCGGACTGAAAGGGCGAGGGTCGCTGGCGGTGAGCGGAGCGAACGGAGTCGCCTGAGCGGGCCCTATTCTCGCGAGTGCGGCGCGGTGCTGTTGTTCGAGCGAGAATATCCCGCTCAGCGACCGCCAGCGGCCCGAGGGCTTTCAATGCACGAGGTCGAGTGCGGTTACAGTCGGCTCTCCACTCACTCCGAGCGAGCAGGCCGAATGTGGCCTGTGTAGACCACTACCAACCCCGAACAAAGTGAGACTGTCACAAGAATAATGTGACTGCGAAGTAAAATCGACGGCACGTGACCCCAGCGACGCGCGAGGAGCAGGTCGACCGGGGGCGAGCCACCTCGGTCGAGATAGACGCGGAGGCAGCGGCAGTGCTTGGCTACCTGTTCTCGTTTCCGGCGTGGCTCGTCGTCGTACTCGGCGAGGAGGAAAACGAGTTCGTCCGGTTTCACGTCTTCCAGAGCGCCGCCTACAGCCTCGTCGTCCTCGTCGGGATGGTCGCGGTCTTCGTCCTCTGGACGGGCCTCGTGTGGATCGGGTCGTTTCTCGTCTTCTTCCTCACGATCCCGGCGTTCGTGTTCGCGGCGGCACCTAGCGGTGCTGGCACTGGTGCGACCGTCTCCGTGCTCTCCACCGTCGTAACGATGCTGTTCGTGGTTCTCTTCGGCGTCCTCTTTCTCGTCGTCGCGCTCCTCCCGCTCGTCCTGACCGCCGCCGTCCTGGGCTACTCCGTCTACGTCGCCTATCGCGCCTCACAGGGCGACCGCTACGAGATGCCCTATCTCGGCGAGTTCGTCGCACAGTACGTCTGAGACTGTCGCGTGTCCCGAACCAGTTCGGTCCGAGGGGAATCGTTCTCGCGAGGGGGCAAACATCGCAACGAATCAGCACGCGCGGCCGCTCACGCGCGGAACGAGAAGGAAATCTTCAAAGGGCGTCCGGTAAGAGTTTCGAGGTAAGATGGTATTGCTCGAGTCGATCGCGTTTGGGCTGTTCGCCACAGTCACAGTGGTGAGCGCCCTGGGCGTCGTGATGCTCCGGGAGGTGTGGCACTCGGCACTCATGCTTGGCGTGTGTCTGCTGTCCGTGGCCGTCCACTACGTCATGCTCCAGGCCGAGTTCATCGCCGCCATGCAGATACTGGTGTACGTCGGCGGAGTGCTCATCCTCATCACGTTCGCTATCATGCTCACCGACAGGGACCGCGGGCCGGACGAGGTGGCGACATGACCACCCGCCCGCGGCTGGCGACGGACGTCAACTACGTCAACGGGATCGCGGCGCTGGCCCTGTTCGCCGTCCTGGCCTACGTCTTCGTCACGGCCGGACTGGAACCGCCCCGCGGGTTCGGCGAGGGGTCGATCGTCGCCTCCATCGGCTACGCGATGTTCGACCTCGTCGACCTCGTCCCCGAGGAACACGGTAACACCGAGGGCTTCCTCGTCGCGTTCCTGACGATCGCCGTCGTCCTCGACGCCGCACTCGACGGCGCGGTCATGCTCGCACGCCGCGACGACGAGGGTGGCTCCACAGAGGCCGCCACCGACGGCGGTCAGCCCCTCGACGAGGTCGACGACGTCGACGACGCTTCGACCGGCGTCGCAACCGACGAATCCGGTGCCGAAACCGCGACCGCGGGAGGTGACGCCTGATGGCGATCGTCACGGAGTACTACCTCCTGCTGTCGGCCGCGGTGTTTTGCATCGGGCTCTACGGCATCCTGACCCGCGAGAGCGCGCTGATGTTCCTGATGTCGGTCGAACTCATGCTGAACGCGGCCAACATCAACTTCGTCGCCTTTGCCTTCTACTGGGGGAATTTGACGGGGCAGGTGTTCTCGCTGTTCACGATGGCGCTGGCGGCCGCGGAGGTCGCCGTCGGCATCGGGATCATCCTCGTGTTGTACCGCAACTTCGACGGGATCGACGTCACGGAAGCCGCGACCATGAGGTGGTAAGATGGCAGGTGCATACGACTTCGTTCCGGCCATCGCGGCGCTCCCGTTCGTGGCCTTCCTCGTCTCGCTCTTTTTCGGGCGCTACATGCCCAAGCGCGGCGCGGAAGCCGGCATCATCGCGACCGCAGGGTCGCTGCTCCTCTCTATCTGGACGGCCCTGACGGTCGCCGGCTTCACCGGCCCGGCCACGAGTTACAACGAGAACCTCTACACGTGGGTGGCGGGCGTCGACGAGGGGGCACTCTCGCTCCACCTCGGCGTGTTCGTCGACCCGCTCACCGCCCTGATGTTGCTCATCGTCTCGCTCATCTCCTTCCTCGTCCACGTCTTCTCGCTCGGGTACATGAACGACGAGGGCGAGACCGGCCTGCCACGGTACTACGCCGGTCTCGGCCTGTTCACCGCGAGCATGCTCGGGTTCGTCTTCTCGAACAACCTGCTCATGGCGTTCATGTTCTTCGAGCTGGTAGGCCTGTGCTCGTATCTCCTCATCGGCTTCTGGTTCCGCGACGAGGGGCCGCCGTCGGCCGCGAAGAAGGCGTTCCTCGTCACCCGCTTCGGTGACTACTTCTTCCTCATCGGCGTCGTCGGGATCTTCGTCACCTTCGGTACCGGCCTGTTCGCACCCATCACCGAGGGCGGGACCGTCGTCGCCGAGAGCTTCCCGGGCGTCGCCGACGCCGCCCTGAACGGCGAGGCGTCCGTCGACACCTTCGGCTTCGGCACGCAGACGTGGGTCACGATCCTCGGACTGCTGGTGCTGGGTGGGGTCCTCGGCAAGTCCGCCCAGTTCCCGCTGCACACGTGGCTGCCCGACGCGATGGAGGGCCCGACGCCGGTCTCGGCGCTCATCCACGCCGCGACGATGGTCGCCGCCGGCGTCTACCTCGTCGCGCGGATGTACGGCTTCTACCTGCTCTCGCCGACGGCGCTGGCCATCATCGCGCTGGTCGGCGGGTTCACGGCGCTCTTTGCGGCGTCGATGGGCGTCGTCAAGCAGGAACTCAAGCAGGTGCTCGCCTACTCGACGATATCGCAGTACGGCTACATGATGCTCGCGCTGGGGACGGGCGGCTACGTCGCCGCAGTGTTCCACCTGACCACCCACGCGGTGTTCAAGGCGCTCCTGTTCCTGGGCGCGGGGTCGGTCATCATCGCGATGCACCACAACGAGAACATGTGGGACATGGGCGGGCTCAAGGACAAGATGCCCGTCACCTACTGGACGTTCCTCGCCGGGTCGCTCGCGCTCGCGGGCATCGTCCCGTTCGCGGGCTTCTGGTCGAAAGACGAGGTGCTGTACGAGGCGCTCATCCACGGCTTCGGGACGCTCGGCACCGGCGAGGTCGGCATGCTCGGCGGCCTCTACCTGCTCGCGTACGCGATGGGGCTGCTGGCCGTGTTCTTCACCGGCTTCTACACGTTCCGGATGGTCTACCTGACCTTCCACGGGGACGCCCGGACGGAGACGGCGGAAGACCCCGAACCCGTGCGCTGGAACGTCAAGGGGCCGCTGGCGGTGCTCGGTATCGGCGCGGCGACGGTCGGGCTCATCAACATGAAGCCGGTCGCGGAGTTGACGGGCGCACACATCGACTTCCTCCACAAGTGGCTGATGGGTCCCGAAGAGGGCGGCTGGCCCGCGGTCACCTCGACCGGGCTCCACCACTACGAGGAACTGCTCCACGACGCCGCACACGTTACCGCGGGCTACCCGCTGGGCGAGACGCCGACGCTGCTCGTCTCGGCGCTGGTCTCGCTGTCGCTGGCGGTGGGCGGCGTGCTCGTCGCGCGGAGTCTCTACGGCGGACCGGATCCGGTCGAACACACGGACAGGCTGGGCGGTGTGAAGACGGTGCTCATGCACAACTACTACCAGGACGAATACCAGGTGTGGCTGGCACAGGGCGTAACGGTCCCGCTCGCGAGGGCGGCGGACAAGTTCGACCAGGGCGTCGTCGACGGCGTCGTCAACGGGATCAGTAGCGTGAGTCTCTTCACCGGGTCGCGCTTCCGGCGCATCCAGTCGGGGCTCGTGACCAACTACGCGGCCCTGATGACGCTCTCGCTCGTGCTCTTGCTGGTCGTCTTCGTCGTCTTCGGGGGGGTGGTGAACTGATGCCCGTCGCCGGTCCCATCGAGGCGCTCCTCGCAGTCACGCTCGTCGGCGCGCTCGTCGTCATGCTCGCACCCGACGAGTACGCCGGTCGCCTCGCGACGGCGATCAGTCTGTTGCCGCTCGCGGGCAGCCTCTGGATGTACACGGCCTTCGACGGTTCGGGCAACGCACTGCTGGGCGGCGAACTCGCCTTCGAGTCCACCGTCGGCTGGGTGCAACTGGGCACGTACGAACTCGCCTGGCACGTCGGCCTCGACGGCGTCAGCATGCCGCTCTTGCTCCTGACGACCGTGCTGACGACGCTGGCGATCGTGAGTTCGTGGACGCCCATCGACGAGCGCCAGTCGCAGTTCTACGGGCTCATGTTGCTGATGGAGACGAGCCTCATCGGCGTGTTCGTCGCGCTGGACTTCTTCGTCTGGCTCGTCTTCTGGGAGTTCGTCCTCGTCCCGATGTACTTCCTCATCGGCGTCTGGGGCGGCCCGCGCCGGCGCTACGCCGCCATCAAGTTCTTCGTCTACACGAACGTGGCGACGCTGGTCATGTTCGTCGGCTACGCCGCACTCGTGTTCGCACTCGGCGACTCGGTGTCGTCGTTCGACCTGACGACCGTCGCCCAGGCCTTACAGACCCAGGGGAACCTCGGGACGTTCTTCGGCATCGAACCGCCGGTCCTGCGTCTGGTCGCGTTCACGCTGATGTTCGCCGGGTTCGCGGTGAAGGTGCCCGTCTTCCCGCTGCACACGTGGCTGCCCGACGCTCACGTCGAGGCGCCCACGCCCGTCTCGGTGATGCTGGCGGGCGTCCTGCTGAAGATGGGGACGTACGCACTCCTTCGGTTCAACTTCACGATGCTGCCCGAGACGGCGATGGCGAACGCACACATCATCGTCGCCTTCGGCGTGTTCAGCGTCATCTACGGTGCACTGCTCGCGCTGGCCCAGCAGGACCTCAAACGCATCGTCGCTTACTCCTCTATCTCCTCGATGGGCTACGTCATCGTCGGACTTGTCGCCTTCACCCCCCACGGGGTCGGCGGGGCGACCTTCCAGATGATTTCCCACGGCCTCATCTCGGGGCTGATGTTCATGGCGGTCGGCGTCATGTACAACGAGACTCACACGCGAATGGTCGGTGACATCTCCGGCATCGCCGACCGGATGCCCTGGACCGTCGGGATCTTCCTCGCGGCGGCCTTCGGCTACATGGGGCTACCCTTTATGTCCGGGTTCGCCGCCGAGTACCTCATCTTCGTCGGCGCCTTCGGCTCGGGCATCCCCTACGCGCCCCTGGTGACCGCGGTCGCGATGTTCGGCATCGTCGTCGTCGCGGGCTACCTGCTGTGGGCCATGCAGCGCACCCTCTTCGGCGAGTACAGTCTCGCGACGGACTACGACATCTCGCGAGCGCCCGTCCACGACGTCGTCCCGCTGGTCGTCCTGCTGGTGCTCGTCATCGCGCTCGGTTCCGCGCCGAGTCTGGTCTACCAGATGATCCAGGAGGCGACCGCGCCACTGGTTCCGGAGATGACGGCCCTGGGAGGTGAGTTCCTGTGGTAATCGACATCGCGGGCGTCTCCGTCCCCGACTGGGTGGCGCTGGCGCCCACGTTCGCATTCGTCGGCGCGGCGATGCTGACGTTCCTCGTCGACACCATCGAACCCGAACCCGGGACGAGTTCGAACACCGTCCTGACGGGCGTGGCCGTCGTCGGCTCGCTCGTCGCCTTCCTCACGGCGGGGTACTTCCTCGTCGCCGGCGTCGGCCAGGGCGATTCGGCGATCAGCCTGTTCCAGGACCAGCTCGTCGTCGACGGGATGAGCCTGTTCTTCGTGCTCGTCATCGCCAGCGTCACGGCGCTGGTCTCGCTGGCGAGTTTCGACTACCTCGAAGGACAGACCTACCAGGCCGAGTACTACGGGCTCGTCCTGCTGGCGGCGACAGGGATGTCGCTGATGGCCTCCGCGAATAGCCTCGCGACGGCGTTCGTCAGCCTCGAACTGTCGAGTCTGCCCTCGTACGCGCTCGTCGCGTTCCTCAAGAAGAACCGCGGGAGCGTCGAGGCGGGGCTGAAGTACTTCCTCGTGGGCGCGGTGTCCTCGTCGGTGCTCGCCTACGGTATCAGCCTCGTCTACGCGGCCAGCGGCCGGATGCAGTTCGCCGCGGTCGCCGAGGCGCTCGGTTCCGAGCCCGAGTTCACCGGCCTGCTCGGTGTGGGCATCATCATGGTGTTGCTCGGGTTCGCGTTCAAGACCGCGAGCGTCCCGTTCCACTTCTGGGCACCCGAAGCGTACGAGGGCGCACCCGCACCGGTCTCGGCGTTCCTCTCGTCGGCGTCCAAAGCTGCGGGGTTCGTGCTGGCGTTCCGCGTGTTCCTCACGGCCTTCCCCGAGGTCGGCGGCCTCGGCGGGGCGGACCCCGCGGTCGACTGGATCGTCGCCACGCAGGTGCTCGCGGTCGTGACGATGACCGTCGGGAACTTCGCCGCGGCAACCCAGGAGAAGGTCAAGCGGATGCTCGCCTACTCCTCGGTGGGTCACGCCGGCTACGTCCTCATCGGGCTGGCGGCGCTGACCGCGCCCGACCGCGGGCTCGTGCTCGGGGCGAGCATGATGCACCTGATCGTCTACGGGTTCATGAACACCGGCGCGTTCCTGTTCGTCGCCCTCGCGGAGTACTGGGGCGTCGGGCGCACCTTCGAGGACTACAACGGGCTCTCGACGCAGGCGCCACTGGCGTGTGCGGCGATGACGATCTTCCTCTTCAGTCTCGCGGGCCTGCCCGTCGGCGGCGGGTTCCTCTCGAAGTTCTACCTCCTGCTCGCCACCGCCAACGGCGCGACGTGGCTGCTCGCCGCGGCACTCATCATCAACAGCGCGCTCTCGCTGTTCTACTACTCGCGCGTGGTGAAGGCGATGTGGTTCGAGGAGGCCGACGATCCGGTGGAGATCGACTCCTACCCGACGTCGCTGTACGCCGCGGTCGTCATCGCGGCCGTCGCGACCGTCCTCCTCTTGCCCGCGTTCGGCCTGCTCTCGCCGAGTAGCTTCGACGCCGCGGTCTCCCTGTTCTGACGGCTTTCTCGGTTCGGTCGTCCCGGCGTCACGTTTTCTCGTTTTCCACAGTCCGAGTCAGCCGAACGACTAAACCGCGTCGACGCCAACGTCAACGTACCGATGGCAACCGCCGACGAGCAGATCCGGGTCAGCGACCGGGTGAAAGCACAGCTCGACCGCCGCCGGCGCGAGGGCGAGTCCTACAACGACGTCCTCGAACGACTGCTTTCGGACGACACCGAGGCTGACTTCTACGATGGGTTCGGCATCCTCTCGGACGACGAGGGCGACTGGATCCGGGAGAAGCGTGAGAAGGCCAAAGAAGAGCGGAAAGAGCGGATGCGCCGGCTAGAAGACGCATGAAGGTTCTCGACGCGAACTTTCTCATCGACTATCTGAGTGGCAACCCCGCCGCGGAAGCGTACTACAGCGCACACGACGGCCCCGACGAACTCTGGGTCATGCCCGCCCCAGCCCACGCCGAGGCGCTCGTCGGCGTCGGGAACCATCCGGCCGCCGACCTCGACGCGGCGATCGAGGCGCTATCGTGGGGAGAGGTCTACGCCGTCGACGAGGAACTGTCGCTCACAGCGGCTCGTATCGCGAACGAGATCGGCCCACAGGGGCCGTACCTGAACGGCGTCGACGGTCTCGTGGCGGCGGTCGGCCGGAAGCTCAACGCTCCCGTCGTCTCGGCGGACGGTGACCTCACCCACGAGGAGACGAAACGAGTCGTCGACGTCGAAGAGTACCGGGGATGACGCTCCAGCCCGGGTGGTGAGGGTCCCCCCCGGACATATCGCTGTCGGTCCCATCGTGACCCCGTCGAGGGTCACCCAGCTTTCGCGTGCTCTCTTGCCCGGAGTAATTCGATACCGAAGGCGAGCACCGCCGCCGCACCTGCGATCACACCGAGAAGCCACAACAGCGGTCTACCCCAGTAGCGAAGTCCGAAGTGCTCCCGCATGATATACCCGTGTATCGCGTAGGACTGCCCCCCGTCGGTGACTGCGACGTTCCCGGCTAGATCGTAGTGATGCGTGAAGTGCGACCCGTTCACCCGCTCCTCGCGACGTACGTCCCCGTCGCCGGTGCGTGCGGCGTCGAACACGTCGCGTTCCTCGGCCGAGAGGTTCTGATACGCCATCACGGCCCAGTCGCGTTCGTCCGACCGGGGCTCGTCGATCGCGTGAACGACGTAGTTGTAATCCTCCTCGCGGGGGATCAGATGCGGGAGTCCGAACCCGGCTGCGAGGAGGACGATGGCGGCGAGCGCCACCCGGACGGACCATCTCATTACCTGGTTGTCAGGACCGAGTGGTGAAAGCTTTGTGTCGTGCAGTGTCCGACTGCGGGTCCCGGCCTCGTTCCCGTCCAGACGCCGCCCGGTCCAGTCCAGACCCTGTCTCGGCCCCTGTCACTCCCCGCTCGCGACGACTGTGTTCGAGAGTGTCCCGACGCCCTCGTAGGTGATCTCGATCGTGTCACCGGGCTCGACTGTGCCGGGATTGGCGGGACTGCCGAACGCGATGGCGTCGCCGGGCCGGAAGGTGAACCGCCGGGAAAGATAGGAGACGACCTCGTAGGGGTCGAACAACATTAGCTCGGTGTTGGCGTCCTGGCGCTGTTCGCCGTCGATGACCGTCTCCATGTCCATATCGTACGGGTCGACGTCAGTCTCGATCCAGGGCCCGAGCGGGCCGGAGGTGTCGAAGGCCTTCCGTGCCGTTCGTCCGGGCTGGTCAAGCGCGTCGACGTCGTTGAGGATCGTGTAGCCCCGAACGATCTCGGGCACTTCGTCGGGGTCGACGTCCCGACAGCGTTCGTCGATGACGGCGACGAGTTCGCCGGCGTAGGTGAGTTTCTCGGTCCACTCCGGGTATCGGATGGGGTCGTCCGGGCCGACGAGCGCCGCGGGCGGCTTGATGAAAAAGTCCGGCTGGTCGGGTCGCTCGTAGTCCATCTGGTCTAACGTCTCGGCGTAGTTGCGGCCGACACAGTAGAGGGCCGACGGTGAACAGGGGTAGGTCAACTCCCCGTCGCGGCCGACGACGTACTCGCCGTGGTCGGTGGTCACGACGCCGTCCTCGTATCGACCGCTCACGACGCCTTCGGGGGTCTGCAATCGAACCAGTCGCATGGGTGCTTTCGCGCGTCTGCAGGCAAAGACCTGCCGGAACCACACCAGAAGCGTGTCACAGAACTGGTCACGGGATAGTGTGAAGTTACCGCTCGCTTCGCTCGCGGTAAGGGGGGTTGTGCCGGCCACGTTCGGCCCGCGAGCAGGCTCGCGGCCCTCGTAGTCGGCTGGTGAAATTTCTACGATACCGAGCGAGTGCGGCGCTGAGACCGCCAGGTCTCAGCAGAGCACGAGCGACGTGGCCAGCGCCAACCCCTGCTGCCCGACGAACGCAACGCTCGTGGAACGA
>Ga0207813_100093_pt1 | contig 67995 bp, 66 predicted proteins | sample A23E3SouthBayCA_2_FD_187730 | JGI IMG/M metagenome (GOLD analysis project Ga0207813, IMG submission 187730) | Aerobic enrichment media microbial communities from Eden Landing Ponds, California, USA - A23 E3 (4) (SPAdes) | ecosystem: Environmental > Aquatic > Marine > Unclassified | place... | reverse complement strand
GAGCCGCCGACCCTCACGGACATTGAGCGTTCGGGTGTAAATTCCAGCCGACCCATCTCGGGAAGGTCGAGGGGAATTAAATTCGCCTGCGACGGCACGGCCCGTGTTGGAACGTGCGGTCAAAACGGTGAAGCCGCGGGGCTTGCCCCTGCGGTACTTCACCGAACGATATCTCTGGAGTCGGAGAGTGGCTGAGGGGAGTAAGCCCCCTTCTGTTCCATCGGCATTCGGCTGAGCGCCCGCGCCGCGTCCGGGCTACCTGTCGCGCGGGCTTGCACCGGTGAGGATTCGCCGTTCCATCCGTTCTCTCCCGTCGGCTCGCGGCGTTCGCCGCTCGCTTTGTGGTCGGCGCGACCACGCTATCCCTCGGCGGGTCAACTCCCCCTTGCTTCGGCAGTGCCTCGCTCGGGGTTCGCGCGCCTCATCGGTCGGGGAGAGGGGTCTCGTTTCTGTTCCAGAGCCAGCGGTCTCCCGCTCCGGGTTTGCACCCGGTCACCTGCCCGGACGGTGGGGGGACTTTCCTCATGTCCCTTGCACGCCCCGGAATCCGGAGCGCGGGCCGGGACACGGTAGCCGGGCTCCCTCTGCCATAAAGTCGTAGACGACTCGACGGATTAAGCCCGTCGGTCACTCGCGGCCGGTCGCGTCGTCGCTGGAGGCGTCACCGGACGATTCCTCGGTGGAGGCGTCAGCGGGCGATTGGTCAGTGGAGGCGCCAGCGGGCGATTCCTCGGTGGAGGCGTCAGCGGGGGGTTCGTCGCCGGGGGGGTCAGCGGGGACACCGGTTCGGTCGGTGTCGGCGAGACCACCGTCGGCCGTCGCGGTCAGCGTCGGTTCCTGCGTGCGGACGAGATACAGCGAGTAGGCCACAGCACCGAGCCCGGCGAGCTGGAGGAAGCGAACCAGAAACCGGAAGGCGGGCTGGAGATCCAGCGAGACGATACTGTACCGGAAGGCGATCGTCCCGGCGAAACTGACCGTGTAGGTGACGCCGAAGAGGAGGAGGATGCCGACCGAGAGATACCGCATCGGCTTGCTGTCGTGGCGGCGCAATCCCCGGTAGGCCTGGTAGGCGATGTAGAGGGCGACGTAGATCGCCGCCAGCGTCAGCCCGAGCGTCGCCAGCGTCACCAGGCCGTAGTCGTTCAGCACCATCTAGAACCCCTCCCAGAGGCGCGTGAGGTCGTCGGCGACGTCGCGCTGGCGGCGTTCGAGGTCACACTCCAGCTGGCCGTCACGCAACCGGATGGAGAGTTCGTCGAGCGCCGCGACGTAGACCGACTCGTGGTGGCCGTCCGACCGAGCACGGGTGCGCTCTTCGACCAGCCCAACCGAGGCGAGTCGCTCCAGTCGCCGGTAGACGGCCGAGACGGTGACGTCACAGCGGTCGCTCAACTCCGCCGCGCTCCGTGGCTCGCCGTCGACCGCCTCCAGTACCTCCCGTGTGCCCTCGTCGTCGAGGACCGCGAGGAGCGCCGATACCTCCGGGTCGCTCACGTCCGTCGCGTCGTCCGTCCCTGTCATAAACGCTCCCCTGGCTGTCAGGTCTGCAGGCTGTCCGCTCGCGACCGACCCGCTCATGCGCTCACCTCGTAGGTAAACGCCGACGCGGACTGACGCTCGAACGTGTAGACCAGCCGCAGTTCGGTTCCGTCCGGCAGGTCGCTCGTGTCCAGCGTGACGCTGTCGCCCGGTTCTATCGTGTCGTACTTGGCGACGAACTGCCGCGGTTCGCCGAGCGTCGCCGAAGTCTCCTGGCTCCAGTCGGGCGGGCTGTAGCGGAGGTACACGACTGACGCGTCGACGCTGTCGCCCGCTTCCTGGCAGACCGTCAGCCGACCGGCCGCGACGTCCTCGTCGATCCCCCAGGTGATCTGGGGCATGGGCGTCGTGCGGTCGCTTCCGAGGAACTCCTCGCGAGGGTGACGACTCTCGACCACGACGACGCGCCCGTCCACGTCGACGTCGGCCGTCAGCGTGTCGGGACCGAACGGCCCCAGGCTCTCGTCGGAGCGGATCCTGTCCCGCATCGCGTTCTGGATAGCAGTTTTGTCGACCGCCGCGGCGTCGTCGAAGAGGTAGGTGTAGTACGTGTAGACGTGGTCCTCGTCGTAATCGAAGCCGGTTGCCTCGCCGACGAGGTGCTCGGTGAGGTCGCCGCGGACGAACCCGCCGAACCCGTAGAAGAGCCACGGGCGACTGCCCGCCGCGTCCGTCAGTGCCGCGCGGTCCTCGTTGCGCTCGTGAAAGCGCGCCAGTTCGCCGGCTCGCGCGTCGGCCATCGCCCGGACGTCCGCGTCGGCCCGCTCGCCGGTCGCGAACAGCATCGCGTCCCCGCGCACCGCGAGCACCCGATAGACGTCCGAGCGAGAGAACAGGTCGTAGTCGCGATACGTACCCTCGGGTCCGTACCCGCTCGACGTCACTGTCTCGGCGACGCTTCCGGGGTCGACGTCCGCCTCGATGGCGACTGCCGTACCGAAGTCCACCGAGACGAGTCGCTCGTAGTTGTCGAACCCGACGCCGAAGTAATCCAGCGCGGGGACGTTCCAGTCCCGGGCCTGGTTCAGCGGCACCGGCGCGCCCTCGAAGGCGGGCGGTTCGCTGTAGTTGAACATGTATCCCGGCCGGTCCTGGCTGTCCTCGACGTGGCCGAACGTCGTGTCCGACCCCGCGGCCGTCGGTGCGGGCAGCCACTTGCGATACACCGGTTTGCCGGGCCCTGGTGCGTCGACCTTCCCGAAGTTGACGCGCGAGCCCAGCGGCGGCAGTCCGCTACACCCCGCCGTCGCCGTCAGGACTGTGGCGCCCGCTCCGAGGAGGGTCCGCCGTGTCACTCGACTGTCGAACGACCGTGTCATCACCTCACGACTCTATGGGCACCGACAGTAATACCGCCCATCCGTTCGCTCGCTCGCGTCACTCGGCGAAATGGTTAAGTACAACTACCTGTGGTCCACCGGATCTTCACTCCTCGACGGGTACCTCGAACCCGACGGCCTCGGCGTCGCCGAGCGCGCGGTCGGCCGCGGCGTCGAGGTCGAACTCGCGGACGATCTCCCCGTCGCGCACGAGCGGTTCGAGCAGTGCTTCGCCGCCCTCCGGACCCTCGCCGTCCTCGCCCGCCTCGTCGGCGAGTCCGACGTGGTGGCCGCCGTCGGGCGTCCGGTAGACTTCCTTTTTGCCCGTCAACTTGCCTCGCTTGGCCGCTGGTTCGCCGTCCACCTCAACGATGTCGAGCGCGAAATCCATCGGGTCGGCGTTGCTGACGTACCCCCCGACGCCGAACCCGTCGGCGACGTCGCGCAACTCGGACAGTTCCTGGGGGCCGAGCCCGCCACTGGCGAAGACCCCGACGTCCTCGTGGCCGGCGGCGTCGAGCGACCAGCGGACCTCCCGGAGGATATGTCTGAAATCGCCCCGTCGCGAGCCGGTCGTGTCGAGGCGGACGGAATCCAGGTCCTCGACGGCTTCGGCCGCCCGGAGCGACTCGTCGACCTCGTCGCTGTAGGTGTCACAGAGCGCGATACGCGGAACGTCCGGGCCAACGCCCTCGTCGAAGGCCCGCCAGGCCGCCTCCTGCTCGCCGCGGCCGAAACAGATGACGAGCGCGTGTGGCATCGTCCCGCTCGCTTCGACGCCGACGATCTCCCCGGCCGCGACGTTCGAGATGCCATCGAGCCCGCCGACGAGCGCCGACCGCTCGACCATCGCGCCGATCGAGGGGTGGACGTGGCGCGAGCCGAAACTGACCACGGTCGAATCGGGTGCCGCCTGCCGGGCTTCGAGCGCCCGCGTCGCGACGCCCGTGGGGTGGGAGAGGAAGCCGAGGAGGGCAGTCTCCAGCCGACAGAAGTCGAGATAGGAGCCGGTAATTCGCATGACTGGGCCGCCGTCGAACAGTTGCCCCTCGCGGAGGGCGTCGACGTCCACGGGTCGGCCCTCGAAGAGCGCCGCGGCGTCTTTCACGCCTGCGAAGACCGACCACTCGCCGGTCGGGAACTGGTCCGCGGTCACCTCGGCGACCACGTGGGGGTTCTTGCCCGCGCCTTCGAGTGCCTCGACGGTCCTGTCGAAGTAGGCGTCCGTCGCGCGTCCTTCCTGTATCGCCGCTGGCGAGACGATGTCGAAGTCCATACCCGCGCGTACTCCCGCGAGTGGAAAAGAGTGTCCCGTCGAAGTGTGAGTCTGTGTTTGGCGCTGTGCCGAGAACCGGACACGCCTGTATCGATATGAAGATCGTCGTTCACGTGCATCTGGACGAGAACGGTGGTTTACGCCGCTCAGTTGGACGTGTATACAACGTCTACATCGACGAGATCGTGTAGCGGGCGCTTGTCGAAGTCCCGCTTGTTGTGGGTGACGAATGTTGCGCCTGCGTCCCGGGACGTAGCGAGATTCAGGAGGTCGAGGGGTTCGAGCGATACGCCCTGTGATTCGAGCAAGTCGTCGAGGCGCCACGCTTCGACGGCGACCTCGGCGGTGAAGGGCAAAATCTCGTCGAAGACCTGCTGTAGTTTCTGCTTGGTCTGTACGACGACTTCGAGTCGGTCGTAGTGCTGAAAGAACTCGAAACTCACCAGCGACGGAATCGCCCACGCTTCACCGCTGTACTGACGGAGGTGGGATGTCACCGATCCGTCGTCTTCACGGAGGAATTTCACCGCGATGTCGTTGTCGAGTACGATCACTGTTCGGATCCGTCGATCCGGTTTTCGAGAGACTGGTTCAACTTCGTGTGAGTCTGGTTGACCGACTCGGCCAACCCCTCGTCTTCCGGTCGGTCGAAGCTGCCGGCGATCGCTTCGATGTCTTTCTCCTCTCGACTGAGGCGGTCGAGGAGTTCGTCGAAGGACTCCCCCTCACGCTTCAACCGTTCGAGCCTGTCCTTGATCTCGTCGGATACTCGAATAGTAGTGGTCATGCATATACATTGTATATGGCGTGGTGTAGTTGTTTCGCTGGTTCACAGCCATGCGACTGTTTCGTGCTGTATCCGCTGCGCTTCGGGAGAGAACGTCCCGCGGTAGTGGTCGAAGAAGGCTCCAGGTCGGACCAGCTACCCCAGTCACAAACGAGCATCGCAGCTACAGGCGGAGCAGACCGAGTGCCTCGGGGCTTGAGTGGTGTGCGTACCGTTTGAACACTCGATCGGCGAAGGTTGTATAGCCCACTCGACCCCGAGGCGTTTCACCTCGGCACCTCTCATAGTGATCATTGTAGCGACGTACCGGGACGCGCCGACACGAGATTCCCAGATCGGTCAGTTCCGCGGTTCGTGAACCTCGTCTAGCTGGTCGACAGTCGGCGCGTTGACGACCCGGACGCGGTCGCCGTTGCGGACCACGCGGAAGGCGTCACCGAACGCGCTGGAGTCGGGGACGACGTAGACGCTGGCGCGGGGATTGGTCGCACCTTTGCTCTCCAGCAGGTCGACGTAGCTCCGGTGGAACTCCCCGGCGTCGCGCTCGGTGTCCCAGGCGGTCACCCAGACGTAGCCGTCCTCCTCGTCACCGTCGCCGTCAGTGTAGGGGACGAGCGAGTCGCCGCCCCAGCCCTCGGAGGGGGTCGACCGGTAGCTCAGCCGTCCCCCGTCGGGGCTCGCGACATCGTTGGAGACGAACATGGCGTAGATCGACGCCTCACCGACCGTATCTGCGACCGGGTCGACGTCGAAGCGCTCCCACTCGTCGCTCGACCGGTCGCGGACGGTCACGTTCACGGGTTCCTCGTCGGGATAGGCCGGCGGGTGGATCACCTGCTCGGTACTCTCGGGGAAGTCATCGTGGAGCCGGTCGACGCCGTCCCAGCCCGACCGCTCGCGGACCGTGTCGACGAACGTCGGTCCCGTCGCGTAGGGCTGGTAGATGGTCAGGAACAGACCCCGATTGTAGTCGGCGGGTGCGCCACCGCCGCCACCCTCGCTCGTGGGTTCCGGGATACAGCGCCAGGCGTTGTCACAGCGGCGGGTGTAGATCGCCTCGATGTAGTTGGCCTCGCCCTCGATGACGCCATCGGTGGCGAGTTGCTGGTCCTGGGTCTCGCCGCTCCCCCCGAGGCCGAACTGCTGGTCCTGGAGCGCGTGGACGAGTTCGTGAGCCAGCGTCGCGCGGTCGATCGTCGGCGTCGCCGAGTCGCTCACGAGGACGATCTGCTCGTCACCCGGCGAGTAGTAGCCCTGGACCGACGCCCCGAGCGTCGAGTTGAAACTCTCCTCCGTGCCCGTGGACTCGCCGACGATAAAGAGCCCCTCCCAGACCTGGTCGTTCCAGGCCTCGTGGGTGTCCGAACCCCCGCCGCCGCTCCGGTTGTCGACGTACTGCTGGCGGGAGATCACCTCGACTGGGACTGTCCGGTCGAACTCCAGTCCGCGGATCTGCTCGACGCGGGCCATCGTCCGTGCGACGACCGCCTCGCGCTCGCTGGCGTTGTAGCCGTCGCCGGGCGTCACGGAGACGGGGTCGTCGTACCAGTAGCCGTTCTCCCAGCCCAGGCGGTCGTCACCGGGGTCGTCGGGGTGGCCGACCAGCGGCACACTCGAACAGCCCGCGAGGACGACGAGGGCGGCGAGCAGTCCGCCGAGCAGTCGGTGCCGGTCGACGCGCGTCTCCGTCACTGTCCTGCCCCCGTCACCGCGACTGTCACCGTCACCGGCCCTCACGCCGCCGAACGGCGGCCACGGAACCGACGGCGAGGGCAACCAGCGCCAGCACGGCCGCGAGCGCACCGAATCCCGGCCCGTTCGTGGTGGTCGTGCCGCCAGCCCCCGGGGAGTCGTCGGTCGGCGTCGGAGCCGTCGTGTCGGTCGCCGTGCTCCCCGGGTCGGTCTCCGGCGTGTCGGTCGGCGTCACTTCGGCCTCCGTCGGCATGTTCGGTCCGTCGGTCGGCGGCGGCGTCTCCGTGGGTGTCTGTGACCCGGCACCGTCGCGGACCTCGCTCAGTGCCTCGGCCGTCGGCGCGTTGACGATCACGACGGTGTCACCCTGCTGGTCGATCGCGAAGGCGTCACCGAACGGCTCCTCGTCGGGGATCCGGTAGGTGTTCTCCCGGCCCTCGACCTCCTCGGCGCCGTAGTAGGCCAGTAGCTGGCCGTAACCCCGGCGGAACTCGGCGGCCTCGCTCCCGTTCTCCCAGACGGTCTTCCAGACGTAGCCGGTCTCGTTGGTCGTCGCCGAATCGTCGGTGACGTAGGGGTACAGGCGGTCGTTCCCCCAGCCATCGGTCACGCTCAGCCCGTAGTTCAGCGGGTCGAAGCTACTGATCTGGCCGGTCGCCGTGATGTTGTAGAGTTCGCGCGCGGTGACGACCGGCGCCGCATTGCCGCCGGATTCGAAGACCGGTCGCATGAACATCGCGCTCAGCCCTGCCTGGCCGTACCGGGCGTAGTCGACACTCCCGTTCCCCAGGTCGGGAATCGTCCACTCGTCGCCACTCGTGTCCTCGAAGGAGATCTCGGCCGGCCCCTCGTCGGGGTACATCTCGGGGTAGATGACCTGTTCGGTGCTCGTCGGCGGGTTCTCGTAGACCGCGTTGACAGCGTCCCAGCCGCCCTCGTTGTAGATGCCCCGGACGAACCGCGGCCCGTCGCTGTAGGGCTGGTACTGGGTCAGGTAGACGCCGTAGTTGATGTCGCTCGTGTCGTTGCCGCCACCGCCCGACACCTGGGGCAGGAGGCAGTTCCACTCGCCCGACTGACAGCGTTGCTGGTAGCGCCGGTCGACGAGGTTGCCGTCGCCCTCGATGATCCCGAGCGCGGCGTTGTTCCCCTCTCTCGTCGAGCGGTTGAACGAGACGGCGAGACGCTGGTCTTGCAACGCGTGGAACAGCTCCTGGGAGAGCGTGACCTCGTTCATCTTCGGCGAGGTGGCGTTCTCCGAGACGATGACGATGCGGTCCTGTTCGTAGTTGTAGAACCCGCCGATCGTCGCGGTCTGTGTCGACTGGAACGTCGACAGCGCGTTCTCGTCCTCGCCGATCGACAGCATCGCCTCCCACTTGACGTTCTGGTGGAGACGGTTGGCCGTCGAGGTGTTCGTCGCGCTCCCGTTCCCGCTCCGGCGCTCGCGCAGTTCCGCCCGCGAGATGACCTCGACCGGAACGGACGTCTCGAACTCCAGTCCGCGGACCGCCTCGACGCGGGCCATCGAGCGACCGACCACGGCGTCGAGTTCCGTGTCGTTCAGTCCGTCGCCGCGCGTGACCGAGAGCGTCTCGTTGGCCCAGCAGCCGTTCTCCCAGCCGAGCCTGTCCGTCCCGGGGTTCTCGCGCGGGTCGTCGGCCAGCGCCGCGCAGGCGTCGTGGTTCGACGCGTCAGCGCTGTTCGTCGGGGAACCGTTCGTCAGGGCGTCCACGCCAGCGGTCGTGGCGGCGGCAGTCGGGACGGCGGCGACTGCCGACAGCACCAGCAGACCGGCCAGCGCGATCGAGAGGGCGGCACGCATTACCGGACCGAAGGCGCACACACACAAAAATCCGTCCGCTCGCCGTCGCCGACTACCGTCGAGACCGAACCGACCCGGACCGACCCGGGGCTCGTGACAGACCCGTCGAGGCTGACGATTTTAAGAGATCGCCACCTACGTCGAGGTATGCAACTCGACGCCGACAGCACGGCCGTCGTCGTGGTCGACATGCAAAACGGGTTCTGTCACCCCGACGGGAGTCTCTACGCGCCCGGCAGCGAGGAAGCCATCGCGCCGGTAAGCGACGCGGTCGACCGGGCCCGCGAGACCGGCGCCACCGTCGTCTGGACTCGCGACGTCCACCCGCCCGAACAGTTCGAGGACGCCCACTACTACGACGAGTTCGAGCGCTGGGGCGAACACGTCCTCGAGGGCACCTGGGAGGCCGAGATCGTCGACGAACTCGAACCCGAGGAGGAGGACCTGATCGTCGTCAAACACACCTACGACGCCTTCTACGAGACCCAGCTCGAGGGGTGGCTCGACGCCCACGACATCGACGATCTCGTCGTCTGTGGCACGCTCGCCAACGTCTGTGTCCTGCACACCGCCTCCAGCGCCGGGCTTCGCGATTTCCGTCCAGTGCTTCTCGAAGACGCCGTCGGCTGTATCGAGGCCGACCACCGCGAGTACGCGCTGGAACACGCCGATTTCCTGTTCGGCGAAGTGACGCCGCTGGCCGACGTCGAATACGTCTGATGGACGAATCGCCGTCTGACTCGTCGACAGCGTCGGCCCCGTCGGACGCCGCAGCCTCGTCGGCTTCGTCGTCAGAGAAGGGGTCGTCCGGCGATCCGGTGGTCCGCCGGTACGGGACCGGCGACGAAACGGCAATACGGCGGGTCTTCGAACGAGCGATGCGCGCCGCGGGGACCGACCCCACGGACGTACCGGGCACCCAGGACCTCGACTGGATCGAGGCCGCCTACCTCGATACTGGCGGGGAGTTTCTCGTCGTCGAGACCGACGGTGAAGTGGTCGCGACGGGCGGCCTCGCAGTCGACGGCGACGTGGGCGAACTGTTCCGCGTCGCGGTCGACCCCGACCACCAGCGGGCGGGTCACGGGTCGCGGCTCCTCGCGGCACTGGAAGACGCCGCCCGCGAGCGTGGTGTCGAGCGAATAGTACTGACGACGGCTCTACGGCAGGATGCAGCCGTCGACTTCTACACCGACCACGGCTACGAGCAGACCGGCCGCGACCGCCACGGCGAGTATCGTCTCTTTCACTTCACCAGGCGCCTCGGTGAGGACTGAACGAGATGCACAGTTCGTCTCGTGTGCCGCGTATCCCGGTACTCGTGACCGACTGCTGGTGAGACCGCTACACGCCGAGCCAGTCGTTGTCCCGGACCTGGTAGCCGTTCGCTCGGCAGATCTTCGCCGCTTGCCGACGGACAGCCCGAGAACTGGGGAGTTCGTCGTTCTCGCGGATTTGCTCGACGACCCAGTCACTGACTGTCCGGATGACTTCGTCGTCGTCGGTGGCGTCGATCGCTTCGAGTTCGCGAAACGTCTTCGTGTAGGCGTCCCGCTGTGACCCGAAGCGATCCCTGCGTGGGAGCGTTCTACTCGCTTCGCTGACCTGTTTCATGGCCGCCGCGACTGTCGGTCGCTGTATTCGCACCCGGACGGCACTGGGTGAGTCGAACGTCTCGTCGTCCGTATCCGGCACCAGTTCCTCGACAGTGTAGCTCCCGGCGGGTGATTCGACCTCGTCGTCGCCGACCGCTGCAACGATCTCGGCTCCCGTCACGGGGAAGTTCAGCGATTCGAGTTCCAGTTCGACGTCGGCGAGCGCTTCCGCATCGACCGGTGGCTCCGGTTCGTCACCGCGTTCCAGTTCCGCGGCGATATCCCGACTTCGCTGGCGTCTGTCGGCGTCCTCCGCTTTCTTCTCTCGGCCGCGCTTGTCGTCTGCCATCCCCGCAGATAGGTTCTCTGGCCGGATAGCCCTGTGGGTGGTAGAGCGAGCCCACCTCCTCGTGGCAACTGGACGTGAGTAACCGTCCGTTCACGTCGAATCCGAGTTCTCGACGGTAACCGTGACGTCCGTCCCGACGTCCAGACCGATCCCCTCCCCGACGAGTTTGACGCCCAGGCGGTCACGGGCAGGTGCGAGCGCGATGCCACGGACAGGATCACCGTTCACCAGCACGGTCACGTCGTCCCAGGCAACGTCGCGCCCCGCAGAGTATCCGACGCGGGTTCCGAGAAAGTCGACCGGACCACCCGTCACTCCTCGACCGGGTCCTCCCACTCGCAGGAGTCCGCCGCCGTCGTAGTGTGGGAGGCCACCGTCGAGGACGCCGGTTCCGACCGGCCCCTCGCTCCCGGCGCCGACCGTCGCGGCGAGACCCGCAAATCCGTCTCCGGGAACCGGATGTTCGGGCGCGTCGAGCACGGCGTAGGTCTCGCCGGCCGAAACCACAGTCCCACTCCCGTCCCAGTGAGTCCCTTCGAGTCGAAGCGCGGGGTCGAGCGCGAGCGGGAGCGACCCCGACGCACGGTGAGGGTCAGCATCGCGTCGGCGGAAACCCAGGTGGAGGTGGTTGGCGACCCAGGGCGCGAAAAAGCCCGCACGGACGAGTCGCCCCAGCGGGTCGCCGACGGCCACGCGGTCGCCCGCCTCGACCGACGGGTCGACGTGCAAGACCCGGGCGATGGGCGCCTCACCGTCAGCGGTCCGGAACGCCGACGCTCCCCGTTCTCCTCCACGCCCTCCCGCTCCCACACCAGTATCGACGAGTATCAGGTGGTCCTCGGCGGCCGCGTAGGGCTTCGAGGGTGCCGTGACCGTCCGCGTCTCGACGACTTCGCCGGCGACCGGCGACGGCGCCAGGACCGGGTCGCCGTCCTCGGGGTCCGGGTGGGTCGCGTCGCCGGGGTAGAGGTCGACCGCACAGCCGTGGTCGTGGGCGGCGTAGGGGGAGTTGTAGAGCGTGAAGCGGCGATAGCGACCGAGGACGTCTGCGGGCAGCGTGACGGCCATCGACGGCTCTTGACACTCCACCGCCATCACGGCCCCGCTTTCGCCACCGCTCCGGCGACCCGGGTCGTTTTGCGCGTCCCGCCCCAGGACCAACCATGCGCGTCTACCGCGGCCGGGCCGACTCGATCGAGGCCGACCGCGCCGTCACCGACCGGCTCGTCGACCGAGTCGCGACCAGCGGCGGGACGGGTGACTCCACGTCGACCGACCGCGAACCGGCGGTCCGCGTCTGGCGCCCCCACAGACTGGTCGCGTTCGGGCACCGTGACGCGACGGACGAGGGGTACGACCGCGCTCGCGAGGCCGCCCGGGAGCGTGGGTTCCCGTCCGTCGAGCGCGACGCTGGAGGACGGGCCGTCGCCTACACCGGGTCGACCGTCGCGTTCGTCCGGGCGACGCCGGTCGACGGTCCGCGCGGCGACATTACGGCACGCTACGACGCCGCCATCGCCGACCTCCGCGGTGCCCTCGCCGAGTTGGGCGTCGACGCCACCGAGGGCGAACCCCGCGACTCGTTCTGTCCGGGGAGTCACTCGCTCCAGGCCGACTGCGGGGGACGCGACCGACGCGAGCGCAAATTCGCCGGCCTCGCCCAGCGCGTCCGCACCGACGTGGCAGTCGTCGCTGGCGTCCTCGTGGTCCGCGACCACGCCGAGATCGCCGACGTCCTCGACCCGGTCTACGACGCACTCGACGTCGGATTCGACCCCAAAACCGTCGGGAGCGTCGAACTCGCTGGCGGCGATAGCGACACCGAACGGGTCGTTCAGGCGGTCGAAGACGCTCTCGTCGGTGACGAATCGGTGGGTCCCGTCGAAGACGAACCGGTGAATTTCGACGACGACGAATCGGTGGACGTCGAGCGGGCGTGACACTACGGCCACATTTTTGACCCCGGGAAGACAACACTCTCGTATGCAGTCCGCCCTCCACCGCCCGGAACCGCGCGGCGGAACCGAACAGGGGGTTCTGTCGCGGCGCGTCGGCGCGTTCGTCGTCGACCAGGTCGTCGTCTTCGGCGTCGTGGCCACCCTCGCGTCGTTCGTCCTCGGCGTCGGCGGCGGCGTTATCGGCGCGCTCGTGGAGTTCGGGTCCATGCAGGACCCCCTCCAGGCGCCGCTGGTCGAGACGAGTCCGGTCACGGTCGTCGCCGTCGGCGCGGCACTGTTCGGCGTCGCCACCTCGCTGGGCTCGCTCGCGTACTTCACCGTCCTCGAGGGCACAGCCGGCCGCACCGTCGGAAAGTCACTGTTCGGACTCGTCGTCGTCCGGGCGGATGGTTCGCCGGTCGGCTACCGCGGCGCACTCGTTCGTACCCTGTTGCGCCCCGTCGACCAGTTCCCGGCGCTGTACCTGCTCGGCCTCGGGTCGATGCTGACCAGCGACCGTCGCCAGCGCGTCGGCGACCGCCTCGCCGGCACCGTCGTCGTCGCGGCCGAACCGCCGCGCTCGGTGGCCGACGAGGCGTCCACGGTGACGCCGGTCTGAACGACTCTGTCAGGACAGTCCGAGTCGCTCGCGCGTCTCGCCGTCGACGTTGCGCAGACAGTATTCGATGGTCTCCGCCATGGACGGCGTATCCGGTGACGACCCGATACATCTGTGCCAGGGGGTGTCGACTTCCGGTTGTCGTGCGTCGACACCGGGTCACGTCTCGGCGATGGCCCGGTCGGCCGCCGACGAAACCCCTTTGCCGCCGTCAGCCGACGACGCGAACATGGACCCGCGCGTTCGCGAACACGCCGAGACGATCTGTGACCACTCCGTCGACCTCCAGGCAGGGGACAACGTCGTCATCGACGCCCACCCCGTCGCCGAGGACCTCGTGACGGCGCTCCACGAAGTCGTCGCCGACCGGGGGGCCAACCCGCTGGTCGTCCAGGAGCGCCTGGGCAAGCGCTTCCAGCGCGCCTACCTCCGGAATCACGACGGCGACTTCGAGTTGCCCGAGCACGTAATGGCGCTCTACGAGGAGATGGACGTCTACGTCGCTATCCGGGGCAGCGACAACGTCACCCAGACCAGCGACGTCGACCCGGAGACCCAGTCGGCCTACGCGCAGGCCACCCGCGAGTTGCTCGACGAGCGCCTCTCGAAACGGTGGGTGCTCACCCAGTACCCCGCGCCCGCCAACGCCCAGCTCGCCCAGACGAGCACCGAGGGCTACGAGAACTTCGTCTGGGACGCCATCCTCCGTGACTGGGACGAGGTCCGGGAGTTCCAGAGCCAGATGGTCGAGATCCTGGACGGCGCCGACGAGGTGCGCATCGTCTCTGGCGACACGACGGACGTCACGATGAGCGTCGCCGGCAACCCCACGCTCAACGACTACGCCGAGCGCAACCTCCCGGGTGGCGAGGTCTTCACCGCGCCCGTCCCCGACTCCGTCGACGGCGAGGTCTTCTTCGACAAACCCCTGTATCACCAGGGTCGGGAGGTCACGGACGTCCGGCTCGTCTTCGAGGGCGGCGAGGTCGTCGAACACGAGGCCTCGAAGAACGAGGAGGTCCTGACGGGCGTGCTGGAGACCGACGACGGCGCCCGCCGGCTGGGCGAACTCGGGATCGGGATGAACCGCGCTATCGACCAGTTCACCTACAACATGCTCTTCGACGAGAAGATGGGCGACACCGTCCACATGGCCGTGGGCCGGGCCTACGAGGACACGGTGGGAGAGGACAACGAGCAAAACGAATCCGCCGTCCACGTCGACATGATCGTCGACATGAGCGAGGATTCGCGGATCGAAGTCGACGGCGAGGTCGTGCAGCGCGACGGGACCTTCCGGTTCGAGGACGGGTTCGAGGGGTAACGCGGGCTCGAGGGAACGGGGAGGCGAGTCTTTTTCGCCCGGCCGCGAGTACACACGTCAACCGGTGGCTCATCTCGTGATCCAGTTGGGTGGCGACCTCGCAACGTGGTACGCCGAATCCAGCGACCTGCTGAAGGCGGCGGGACGCGGACTCGCGGCGTTCCTGGTCGTCTGGCTCGGTGGCTGGTGGGTGGCCGTCCCGATACTCGACCGCGTCGTCGTGCGGCGCAATCCGAACAATCCGACGCTCAGGCGTGCAGTCCGCCGGTATCTCCGGGGAGCGTTCGTCGTCGTCGCGGCCCTCGCGGCGGTCGTCGCCGCGGGCTACGGCGCGATACTGCTCGGGTCGGCCGTCCTCGTCGCGGCCGTGACCGTCGTCGTCGGCGTCGCCGGCCAGGAGGTCATCGGCAACCTCGTCAGCGGCGTCTTCCTCGTGTCCGACCCGGATTTCAACGTCGACGACTGGATCGCCTGGCCGGGTGGCGCGGGCGTCGTCGAGTCGATGGGGTTTCGCGTGACCCGCGTCCGGACGCAGAACAACGAGGTGGTCGTCGTCCCGAACACGACGCTGGCGACCGGGCAAGTGACCCGACCCTACGGACGCGACGACTTCCGGGTCACCGTCGAACTCGGCGTGGACTTCGACGAGGACCTCGGGACGGTGATCGAGGCGCTCCGCGAGGAGGCAGTCGCCGTCGGCGGCGTCGTCGAGGACCCGCGACCGACCGTCCGCGCCATCGCGTTCGACCCGAACTCGGTCCGGTTGCGCGCGGAACTCTGGGTTCGCGACCCCGACCGCGTCGACGTCGTTCGGATCCGCTCGACGTTCATCGAGCGCGTCGTCGACCGCTTCGACGGGATGGGCGTCGCCATCAGCCCCGCCTCGAAACACGAACTCTCGGGGGAACTGGCCGTCGACGGCGACGGCGATGGCGACGACGCTGACCCGGAGAAAGTCTGACGGAAACCTCAACCATTAAGTGTTTTGCGGGTGAACTTTCGACTGTCCTTTCCGTGGGGGGAAGGGATAATGCACCGAAGCGACGCCGACACGCCGTTCAGTCGGAGGGATCCGGCTAGCGGGAACGAACTGAGGCACCGTACTACGACTGTGGGGGCGGAGGTGACGCGATGAGCGTCCAGCACCGTCTGGTCGACTCGAAGATCAGAGTCGACGCGCTCTGTGGCGCGTGGGTCGTCGCGCTCGGCACCGCCCTCGTGTGGTGGAATCTGCAGGCCGGCTACACGACTCGCGCGCAGGTCGTCGGCGCGCTGATGGCGCTCGGTATCGTCATCTACTTCGCCGACATCGTCACGACGCTCTACGGCAAGACGAGCGCGTAGGACGCCGACCGACCCCCGATCCGCGTTCCTTTCGATGGTCGACACCACGAGCGGTGCCTCCGAACGGCGGGGTGGTGTACGGATAGTCCCGCCCGCGGCCCGCCCACTCACTTTGCGGAGGTCCGGAGTGCCTCGCGGACGGTCGTTTCGAGCGTGTGTTCGGTCCCCCAGCCGAGTTCTTCCCGCGCTCGGGTCGTATCGACCGGGAACTCCGAGACGAGCGTCTCCTCGCCGGCGCGGGGGTTCTCGACGAGTTCGACGTCGACCTCGATGTCCCGTTCCTCCCGGGCGAGCCGCCGGACGAGTTCGGCGAGGTCGCCGACGCTGGGGTCCTCCTCGCTGGCGAGTTCGTACTTCTCGACGCCGGTCTCGTCGGCCGCGAGCGACTCGGCGAGGCATTCGGTGCTCCGGACGTAGGCGCGGGCGACGTCGACCACGTGGATGTAGTTGCGGGCCTGCGTCCCGGGTTCGTAGACGGTGAGCGTCTCGCCGGCCAGCGCGCGTCCGACGAAGAAGTTGGTGACGGTGCCCTTCGAGACGCGCTGGCCGCCGATCTCGTGGGAGCCATAGAGGTTCGAGATCATGAACTGGTGGGCCGGGAAGGCACCGTCTGCGAGGCTCTCGATGGCACGCTCGCCCAGCAGTTTCGTCCGGCCGTACCAGTTCAGCGGGTCCCGCGGGTGGTCGACGGTGATGGGGAACTCCTGGGGATCCCCGAGGGTCGCCATCGAGAACGGGAAGACGAGCGCAGTACCGTGTTTCCGACAGTACCAGGCGACGTTGGTCGTTCCGGTGACGTTGACCTCGTAGGCCAGGTCGGACTGATCTCGGCAGTCGTCGACCCCCGAGATCGCGGCGAGGTGACAGACCACGTCGGCGTCCGACAGGGCGTCTTCGAGCCGGTCCCGATTACGGATGTCGACGTGTTCGACGGTCACACCGTCGACGTCCCGGACCCGTCCGAGATAGAAGTTGTCGATGGCGGTGACCTCCCAGTCGGGGTGGGCCTGCTGGAGTTCGTAGACGACGCGACTGCCGATGTATCCTGCGGCGCCGGTGACGGCGACGTGGAGCGGTGTTTCGTCTGTCATGGCTGTATTCTGCGCTGTCAGGTCCAATCGCTGAGCCAGACGAGTTCGTTCCGGATCGAGTCCGGCGTGAACTGCCGGTCGACACGACGGATGGCTCGCACGAACTCACCTGGAGCGAGTGTCTGAACCGTGTAAACGACCAGACCTGCGTGGTCGTGTTTTGCATCGAGTTCGACGAAATCACGGTCGTTGGTTACGAGTACGCGGTTTCTGGACGTGGCCCACTCTAACAACGGCTCGTCAACCGTGAGCTGTCCACGCTCGTCGACGGCGGCGACAACCGAGAAACCGTTCGATTCGAGCGCCGTTAGATAGGCTCTCGGAACGTGTTCGTCGGTACAGAACTCGAGGCGGGGCATTACTGCTCTACGTGGTCGGGTGTGGCGGCCCGCTCGGCTAGTTTGGTTTCGAGGTGGTCGTGACGCTCGCGGATCGCGTCCATCTCGTCGGGATGCTCGTAGTAGTACGCGAGTGCGGAGTGAACGTCCGCGAGCGAGATTCCGAGCTGGTCGGCGACGTACTCCGGCTCGTGGTCCGCTTCCAGCACCATGTCCGCGACCTGAAGGACCGAGATGCGGTGTCCGTCGAGCCTGGGCTCCCCGCCGAGTACGCCGTCAGTCCGGACGATGTCAGTCATGAATCTTGATCGGTCGCGTTCGTTGATAAACGTGATCCGTCGGTACCTGTGAACCGCTCGGCGAGGTCCCGGACGCCCTCTCGAAGCGTCCATTCAGGCTCGAAGTTCGTCTCGCCGAGACGGTCGAAGTTGACGTGGTAGGAGGGCCCGGGGTGTTCGTCCTCCAGGTAGGTGACGTCGACCGGGCCGACTTCCTCGCGGACGACCTCGGCGATCTCCTCGATCCGGTAGTTCGCGTCGTTCGACCCGACGTTGTAGACCAGTTCCGGCCACGCGTCGGGACGGCGAAGTGCGTGAGCGTAGGCGCCCGCGGCGTCGTCGACGTGGATAAACGGCCGCCAGTTCGAGCCGTCGCCGTAGACGGTCAGCGGCCGGCCCGACACCGCGCGGAAGACGAAGTGGTTGACGACGAGGTTGAACCGGACGCCCGGCGCGTCGCCGTAGTTCGTCGCCATCCGCAGGGCTGTCCCGTCCATGTCGTACTCCGCGCAGTACTCCCGCAGCAGCGACTCCGAGTCGTATTTCGTCTCGGCGTAGGGGTTGATCGGGTCGGGATCGACCGTCTCGTCGATGTCAGTGCTCGTCGCGCGGCCGTAGACGTTACACGAGGAGGCAAACACCACGGATTCGACGCCGAGTTTGCCCGCCGCGGTGAGGACGTTCTCGGTCCCCTCGTAGTTGACTGCGACGGTCTCCTCACGACGGTCGTGGGTGCTGGACGCACCGGTGATGGCCGCCAGGTGGACGACGCGGTCGACGCCGCGGGTCGCGCTCTCGACGTCGCCGTACTCGCGGACGTCGCCCCGGCGGAAATCCAGCGAGTCGCCGAACGACCCGTAGAGGGCGCGCGGCGACCCCGAGGTGAGGCTGTCCATGACGACCACGCGGTCGACGTCGTCGGCCGCCTGCAAGCGCGGGACCAGCCGGCTGCCGATGTAACCACAGCCGCCCGTTACCAGTACGTCCATCAGTTACTCAGTTTCTGAGTAACTCTCTGCATACAAATATCTTTCTGTCGGCAGCCGTGCCCGACACTGTCGGCTGGGACTCGCCTTTTCGGCCGATATAGTGGCTGTATCGGTGTTTGAGTGGGGTATATCCGGGGTGTATCGTTCTCATCGCTGGTAGCGGTGTCGCAGACCTTATGCCATCGGCCGTCGGTTGCTCGTACGATGGCAGCCAGGTGGCGCTACCGGATCGAGAGCGTCGTGGGGACCCTCGTCCTTACGGTGTTCGCGGTCTGGATCGCCAATCTGACCGCCGTGCAGGAGGCCTTTAGCGCGATCCCGTACTTCGGGCGACCGGCGCCCGCCGTGCTCTCGAACGGTGACCTGACCGTCGCCGTGTCGACGACGCTCGTCGTCACGCTGGCGGCGATGTGGCCGGTGTTCAAACCCCGGCCCCGGCGGATACTCGATACGGTCTTGCTCACCCAGAAGCGCGTCCTGCTCGCGATGGTCGGGCTCGCGGCGCTTGGCTACTACGACTACGACTACGCGCTGCCGCGCTCGACGCTCATGCTCGCGACCGTCGTCTTGCTGGTACTGTTGCCGGCCTGGATGGTCACGATCCGACGCCAGCCCAACGCACAGTCCCGCGCGGTCATCGTCGGCGACGACCCCGAAGCGATGGGGGCGATACTCGAATCGACCGACGTGCCGATACTGGGGTACGTGTCCCCGCCCTCGTCGTATACCGCGGAGACGCGAGTCGAAATGGGCGCCCCCGAGATGACGGACGGTGGGGAAGCGACGAGTCGCCTGGACGCCCTCTCGAACCTCGGTGGGCTCTCGCGCCTCGAGGAGGTGTTCGTCCAGCACGACATCGACACGGCGTTGCTCGCGTTCGCCGAGACCGACCGCGAGGAGTTCTTCGGGGCGCTCGCGGAGTGTCACGAACACGGCGTCACGGCACAGGCTCACCGCGAACACGCCGACAGCGTCCTGACGGAGGGAGCCGCTGGCGGTGACATCGTCGAGATCGACCTCGAACCGTGGGACTGGCAGGACCACGTCGCCAAGCGACTGTTCGACGTCGCGTTCTCGCTGTCGGCGCTGGTCGCTCTCTCGCCCGTCATGCTGTGTATCGCGCTCGCCGTGAAACTGGATAGTTCCGGCCCGGTCCTCTACGCACAGGAGCGCACCGCCGAGTTCGGCGACACCTTCACCGTCTACAAGGTCAGGAGCATGGTGACCGACGCCGAGGGCGATAGCGGCGCGAAGTTGAGCGAGGAAGACAGGGGCGGCGTTGACCCGCGCGTGACGCGTGTGGGCTGGTTCCTCCGGAAGACCCACCTCGACGAGATCCCGCAACTGTGGTCGATCCTCGTCGGCGACATGAGCGTCGTCGGCCCGCGTCCCGAGCGGCCGGAACTCGACGAGGACATCGAGACCAGCGTGGGGGAGTGGCGCCGGCGCTGGTTCGTCCGCCCCGGGCTGACCGGGCTCGCGCAGATCAACGGCGCGACGGGTCACGACCCCGAAGAGAAGTTGCGCTACGACATCGAGTACATCCGCCGGCAGTCGTTCTGGTTCGACCTGAAAGTCGTCATCCGGCAGCTGTGGCTGGTCGGTGCCGACGCGGTACGTGTCGTGTCCGGTGTCGACGAGTGAATCCGTTGCCCTGTCGAGACGCTCGTCTGTCACGGACTGGAACGACCGGACGCCAACCGATCACCGCAGCAGCGGCTACCGGGGGGTCACACCTAATCCCGATGGGTTTATTCCGCCACCGAGACTGAAGCGCGGTATGGACGACGCGGCCGCCGTCGCGGACCTTCTCGACGAACGTCCGCAACTCGAAGCCTCGCTGGAGGCCGTGTTGGCAGTCGACGAGCAACACGAGGAGTGGACGTTCGACGACGTTCCGATCGATTCGGGGGAATTCGGCGAACTCGTCTCTCACGGCCTCGTCGAGGGGACCGGGGACGGTGACGGCTACCGCGTCTCGGATCCCGCGGCCGCCCGTGCGGCCCTAAACGACGACTCTACCGGCGAGCAGACTGACGAGACGACCGACGAGACGGGGGCCGTCGATCTATCGAGTGTGAGCCGCGAGGCGATATCGGACCGACTGGACGGCGTCGACAGGCTTCAGGTCGGTGCACTTCTGGGTGCGTTGCTCGCCGTTGTGCTCGCCCGTGCGTACGTCTACCCGTCGGTGTTCCGGGATGGGGCAGTCGTCCTGTCCGGGAACGATCCCTACTACTACCGCTACTGGGTCGAACAGGCGCTCGCGGGGTCCGGTGGCGTGCTCGACTTTTCGAGCCTCGCGACGATGCCGGAGGCTGTGCGGACGGGTGAGCCGTTGCTGGTCGCGACGCTGTGGTTGTTCGCATCACTGGTCGGCGGCGACGCGACTGCTGCGGGTTGGGTGCTGGCGTGGTATCCGGTCGTCGCGGCAGTGATCACGGCGTGTTTGCTGTATTTCCTCACGATGCGGGTCAGCGGCGACAGGCGAGTCACACTCGCAGCAGTGTTGCTGCTTGCGGTCACGCCCGCCCACGCGCTACGGACGAGCCTCGGATTCGCCGACCACCACGCGTTCGATTACGTCTGGCTTCTCGCAACCGCCTATCTATTGGTTCGGTTGGACCGTGATAGGTTGAGCTCGTGGCGAAACTATCGGACTCTACCACTTGTTGGTCTGTTTGGTGTCAGCGTTGCGGGGCAGATATTGGCCTGGGAAGCGGGACCGTTGCTTACGATCCCGCTCGGTCTCTATGTTGTACTCGGGGTTCTCGATGACGTTCGCTCGAATATCTCGCCGCTGCAGTCGAATATCCCCCTCGTCGGGGGGGCTAGTGTGGCGGCACTACTCGTCTACGCAATTCATTCGACCGTTAATTTGCAGACCAGCACGGTCGCACTCGCGCCGAGTCTGCTCCTGGTAGGCATCGTCGTGGTTCTCGTTGTCGCCGAAGCGGTCCATCGTTTCGAAGCAGGAGTGAAGGTACTGGTCGCAATCGAGGGGGTCGGCGCTGTCGTCGGGATCGTTCTGTTCCAGGCACTCGTTCCTGGCTATTGGAGCGAGATCGCGGCCGGTTTCGAACGAATAGCGGCGACGCGAAATATCGCGGAGACGCAGGCACTACTGAGTGGTGATGCGCTCGGTTGGCTGTTGCTTTTCGGGTTTGTCCTCGTCCTCTCGATCCCGTACCTCGTGTGGGCGAGCTGGCGAACGTATACCGGGGATCGAACGTGGCTCGTCCCGGTGATCTATTGCTGGTATTTTCTCGCGCTCGCGATGTTTCAGGTCCGTTTCGCCGGACAGCTCTCCCTGTTCGCTGCAGTGTTTGCTGGTCTGGGGTTCGTCCACCTCGCTGCCACAGTCGATCTCACGGACTATCCAGCGTTTGACGAGCAGAACAGAACTGATCGGTCGATTTCACTCCCCGAGAGACACACTGTAACGTATCTCTCTGTCCTGTTTCTGTTCGTGGCGAGCCTCAGTCTGATACAGGCGCCAATCAAAATCAGTCAGATTACCACCGACCAGGAGACGTATCAGACAGCTACCTGGATCGACGACTACTCGAACGACCATCAGCTGTCCTACCCCGAGAATTACGTGCTGAGTCCGTGGGGGCAAAATCGAATGTACAATTACTTCGTCAACGGGGAGTCTGGATCGTACTGGTTCGCGCTACAGAATTACGAGTCGCTTCTGAACACAACCGACGATCGGTCCTGGTATCTCGAATATGGCGACAGGGTCGGGTTTGTCGTTACACAGGACCAAGCCGCACGATACGGGTCGCTCTATCAGCGTCTACATGAGTCCTATGGAACCGGCACGGAGTCTCAGGAACCGCTTACGCGGTTTCAGGCAGTGTACAGCAGCTCCGACCGGACAGTGAAGGTGTTCAGGCCGGTTCCAGGTTCCATCGTTACGGTCGGTGGCCTCGAGGGGAACCGCACAGAACTCTCCTCAGAGATCTCGATCCCGGGTGCGAACTTCACCTACGCCCGTAATGTGACCGTCACGCAGAACGGATGGGCGGCAGCCAGGGTGCCGTACGCGACGACGTACGCCACGAAAGATGGTACCGTAACGGTCTCTTCGGCAGACGTCGAACGAGGAGGGCTTTTGTCGGACCAGCGACCGAGGGCACACTGGCGCTTCGACGAGGGCAGAGGGGACTACGTTTTCGATTCGGTGGGCGGAAACCACGGGTTCGTTGAGAACGGCAAGTGGGGCCCCGGAATCACAAACGGGTCACTCGTCGTCAACGATACTCGGAGCGCTCGAGTGTCAAATCCCGCAAGCCGCGATGACTCGCGTTCGTTGACGTTATCGCTCTGGTTCCGGACCGACCCCGACATCGATTACAGAGACAGTCGTCCGTATCCCAGAATTGCCGCAGCGGCACCGAAAAGTAAATACTCCGCAACCAGTGGCTATCAGATCGGACTCTCCCAGGGGAGAGTCATCGGGATACTCGGGGATGGGTCGAATGCGGCCCGTGTACACACAGGCCTCGTTGACGATGGTCGCTGGCATCACGTCGCCCTCGTGTGGAACGGTACGCATACCTCCATTTACCTCGATGGGCGCCGAACGGATGTCGCAACGTACGACGGAATCCACCCGAAAGACCACCGGTTAGTGTTCGGTGCATCGAGTGACGGCAAGAATCATTTCGTGGGTCGGATCGACGAAGCCCGCTATTTCGATCGTGTGGTATCTGAGACAGAGATCCAACAGATGGCAACGGGCCCTCGCTCCAGAAACCAGACTGCGTCATAGAACAAAACGAACGGAAACTAGTACATACTATCATGTTCGTCGGTGGTTCACCGGAATACGTTGACGACGATGCAGTCGACGAGCCCGTTGATCAGTGCCCCCAGTAAGGTCCAGTGACCGGAGGAGCCCGTAATGCGAGCGGTCTACTCCAAACCCGAGGCCAGGGCGTTCATCATGCACGTACGTTTCTGCGCCGCTAGAGGCATCAATACCCATGATTCTGGCATTCTACGGAAGAGCGTCCGCGGTTGTGATCCATTTTGATGGGCGATACGAGCGTGGTCGTACCGTGGCCGGAGCGTCCCGGGCTGGACGAGGACTTGAGATGGCTGCGGTCGAGTGGCATAGTCGATGGTTCGTCGACCCTGAATTGACCGGGCTGGCCCAGATTCGCGGGCGACGGGCTTCGATCCCAAGGAAAAGTTACGTTCCGCAGTGTAGCACATTCGGAAGCAGGAGTTCTGGTTCGATCTGCAAACCATGATTCGGCAAATCTGGTCGGGACCTGGCGAACCGAATAATCAGATCCGGAGCTGATCACGGACCGATGTCTCGAACGATTCCGCGATCGCATCCCAGTTGTACTCCGTCTCGATGAGCTTCCCGGCTCGCGAGGTCCGATCGATCGCGTCGTCGTAGTTCGAGAGGATCGTCTCGATCGAATCGACGAGTTCCCGCTGCGTGTCCGCATAGTACAGGAACTCCTCGTCGATGCGCTTTACTTCATTGATGCGCGTGCTGATAACCGGCCGACCCTGTGAGAGATACTCGAAGAGCTTGAGTGGGACCGCCGAATGAGCCAGGGGCACTCGCTCGAACGTGTTCAGGCAGATGTCCATCCGGCGGATGTACTCGGGGACCTCCTCGCTCTCGACCAGTCCGGGGAGTTCGACGTTGTCTAATCCGCGTTCGACACACTGGCGTTGGACGTACTCGTGTTCGCGGCCGTCTCCGACGAGGAGGAACTGAACGGCAGGGAGAGCGGCCGCTGCGTCAAGAATCAGGTCGAAGTCGATGAAGTACTCGAACGACCCGACGAAGCCGACGACCGGTGGATCCCGTGGACTCGTTTCGGGGTTTCGTTGGAGTACGAAGAGTTCCGTGTCGACGCCGTTCGGAACGATTACTGCGGGCGGTGACTCCCCGACCATCTCCCGGACCTCGTCGCGCAACTCGTGGGAAATGACGGTGACCAGATCGGACCGTGCCAGCAATCGGGTGAACGCCCATCGCTGGAGTGTCTCGACCGGCCCCAGCGTTGGCCCCGGGAGCTCGCTGTTCAACATCGCGATGTAGTCGTCGACGACGTCGAAGACGATCGGCACCGAGTCGATCTTCGCGAGCGGATAGTGCGGCAGGTTGTACAGCCAGAGCACGTCCACGTCTTCACTCTCGATCAGGCGACGGACCTGCTTCCGGACGCCGACGCCGTAATACCCCTTCTGGAGGACCTTGTTGGTGAGACTCGAGTTCCAGATCCCCGGTCGCAGCTCGGCATCGTGGAGGACGACGTTCTCCGGCAGCTCTATCGAGCGACGGCTGAACGTGACTTCCTCGGATTCAGTGACCGGGGCCTGAATGACGTGGACGACGTGGTCGTTTGCGGCCAGTCGTTCGGTGATCTGGTGAAACCGTGACTTTCGAAACTGGTCCCAGCGACCCAGATACGGGAGCAAGAAGGTGATCTCCGGCACGGACCTCACTCCTCGAGGAGTATGTCGACGATGCGTTCGGCGGTGTGCCCGTCGCCGAACGGATTCTCCCACTCGCCACTCGCTCCGAGCGCCCGGTCGACATCTGCGAGAACCTCGTCCGGATCGGTTCCAGCGACGACGTTCGCCCCGACTTCGACGGTCTCGGGTCGTTCGGTGTTCTCCCGCAGGGTCACACAGGGCACTCCGAGGATACACGCCTCCTCCTGGATTCCGCCGCTGTCGGTCAGCGCGAGAGCGGACTCGGAGAGGAGACGGAGGAAGTCGAGGTACCCAAGCGGGTCGACCAGGTTGAGGCCGTCGATGGTCTCGACGCGATCGGTCAGGTCGAACTGTTCCAGGCGCTTTTCGGTCCGCGGATGGATCGGGTAGACCACGTCGAGGCCAACCTCGTCAACCGTCCGTTCGATAATAGTCAGGAGATTACCCAGGACGTCCGGGTCGTCGACGTTCTCCTCCCGGTGGGCGGTGAAGACGACGTACTCGCCCTGATCGAGGGCCAGGTCCTGGAGGATTGTGGATCGCTCCTCGGCGAGGGCCATGCCGCGCTGTGCCGCGTCGACGACCGTATTCCCGGTGACGTGGACCTTGCCCTTGACATTGTCCTTGCGGGCGTTTTCGGCGGCGCCCTCGGTCGGCGCGAAGAGGTGATCTGAGATGTGGTCGATCATCACTCGGTTGTGTTCTTCTGGCATCCGCCAGTCGTCGCTCCGGAGTCCAGCCTCGACGTGGCCGACCGTCAGGCGGAGTTTGCGGGCCGCGAGGGCTCCAGCCAGGTTGAAGTTCGCGTCGCCACAGACGAGGACGTTCTCTGGTTTCTCCTCGAGCAGCGCCCGCTCGATGCCCTCGAGCATCGCTGCCGTCTGCTCGCCGTGGAACTCCGCCTCGCGGACCTCCTCGAGGTGGTACTTTGGCTGGTCGAGGTCGAGGTCCTCGAACATCTTGCCGTCGAGTTCGTAGGAGTAGTGCTGGCCGGCGTGGATCGTGAACGAGTCCACGTCACGGTCTTGGAGGGCGTCGATAATCGGACTCATCTTGATGATGCCAGGGCGAGTGCCGACCACGACGCACGTCTTGTCGCGGACGGGATCGGTGAGTACCTTCGCGTCAGCCATTCGTTGGCCGTCTATCGGCAGTGGCAACATAAATAAGCATGTAGTTGTCGACGTGGGATGGCCCTACTCGCTGTCGGTATGATCGTCTGAAAAGGGTGAAAGGATAGGTCAGTCGTGATTTATCCCTTGAATCGGTGTATCTCGCCGGTCCACCGATGGACGACGCCGCCCTGGTGTTTCCTAGCGACGCCGAGATAGAGGTCATCATTCGAGACGAACGGGAACGGGCATGCGACATCGTCGGTGTACAATTCCTCGTACTCGTCCGCCGGAATCTGCGTCGATAGCGAATCGCTACGATAGTAAATCGTCTTCCAGATGCCGTCCTCTTTCAACTCGGCGAAGACGAGGGCCTCGCCCGATACTGGATCGACGCAACACGACGGCGCAGCGATGGTCCGCGCCGTTCGGAGGAGTCGATGGCTCGTCGCGTCGGAGAGTTCCCCCGGTTCGCTGGCTACTTTTAGCCGAATTTCCGACTGCTTCTCGTCCCCAGAGTAGTACACGAGCCCAACGGATTCGCCATCCGGAAGTACAAACAGGAACGGGTTCTGGTTTTTTCGGTGCCCGCTATCACCGGGCGGAACAACCGTCCCTGCGAACCGCACGTCACCGCATGTGGGGACCTCAAGTAGCTGGATCGACGTCATCGGGGTGGTGACGGAGTGAACCATGCGATGAGCCAGGTACGTCGGTCTGTAGCGCACCGTCGTCCGGGTAATGCGGTCGAGAAAGCGCGTGGCGATCCCGGTAGGTCGCCAGCCGCGAACCGCCACGTAGTAGCGGTCGTTCCAGGTCAGGACGCTGGGCCAGCGGAGACCACGACGATGGTAGGAGGGACAGTCCGCCAGCGACTTCCACGTCTCGCAATCCGGGGAACGATACAGGTCGACCGTTCCCGACTTCACCGGTCCGACGGCCGCAATGAACCCCTCAGAATCAAGAGACGGTGCTATCGAGATAGTGTGGGGACCATCAGCACAAGAGTGGTCAACGAACCGATGGACCACTTCGGGCGAGGCATCGAGGATAGTGTGCTCGCTCATGTCGATCGATACGAGTTCCACAGTCCCCGTGATTCCATCCACAGGTAGCGAAGGAGGTCCCGCGTGTTCGGTGGCGTGTAGACAGGGCCCATCTCCTCGGGCTGGAGTACCGGCCCGTCTCCGTTACGAATCCGCATGACCGCGGCCTCCAACAGATCGGTCGATTCCCCGTACAGGCATTGCTTGACGTCGATCCACGTCTCGGCTCCCCCGAGGTCGACGTCACGATACGCGAGGATCTCACCGGAATCGAGTTCCGGAGTGAGTCGCTGGACCATCAGTCCGGAGGACGTCGCACCTTCCAGAAACTCCCAGAAACCCGCGGGCCCACCACGATATCGTCGCGGGTCGCCGTGGTGGTAGGATAGGACGCCGTCCGTAGCGGCCTCGAGGACATCCCCCCGGAGGAGGTCGAACCCGTTTCTGAACACGAGGTCTGCCTCGGCTTCGATACGTTCGATAACGTCGTCAGGAAGGTCATGCCATAATCCGGTTCTGTCAGCCGGTTCACACTCGACAAAGTCGTCGGGTAGTCCGTCGATCTCTGCGAGTTTGACGGGGCGGTTCCAGTGGCCGCTCCTTGGTGGCAACACCGTCCGGCCGACGCGATACAGCGCCCAGGCCGGATACTTCCGTGCCCGGATCCTGGCACTCGTGCCCGAGAATCCGGCATCGGTGTTGATCACGCTAAAGCAGGCGGTAACCGACTGGTCGGAGAGGAGCTTCTCAATAGCGGCTTTAGCCCACCGCTCGGTCTCGTAGCCGTTAAAGAGAAAACAAATGCGGTAGGGCTCTGGCATTCAACTCGAATACAGAATTTGCCGCCATAACTTTTCTGACTTCGGATTGAAGTCCCCCCTCGGTCCGATGGTCCTCATTCGGGAGCCGAAATTTCCCGACAGTATGTCTATTATATTACTATTGTTTTCGCAATGTTTGTTACCTGGTGACGCGTTCAGACCCAGTCGCCGAGATTAGGCCTCAGTACAAACCCTCTCATAAATCGGAATCAATCGATCCGCAACGATACGTTCGTAATCGAATTCCCGGACTGACTCGCGTGCCTCCTCTCTCAGATTTGTGCGCAAGGGCAGATTATCATAGATCTCCGAAATGGCTTTGGCGTACTCGGTTGGGGTATCACCCGAGAGCAGCCCATTCGATCGGTTCTCTACAAAACGTCGGTTACCTGGTGTATTGGTGGCCACGACGGGCAAGCCACTCGCGAGAAATTCGACGGTTTTCAGCGGTGGCTGGTTCCGATATTGTGGTTTGTCGGCGACGTACGCCGCGCCAATATCGAAGCTCCGCACGAACGCCGGTACTTCCTCGAAGGGAACGCTCCCCGCGAACGTGATAGCATCCGCCACGTTCTGGTCGACCGCAGACTGCTCAAGGTCGGTTCTAGCGTCGCCGTCACCGACAAACACGAGTTTTAGTCGTGGATGTTCCTCGTGTGCGATCGAGAATGCACGGATCAACCGTTCAAGCTCCCTGGAGCCGTGGAGATTGCCGGTGTAGCCCAGTACGATATCCTCGTTTTCGATTCCAAATCGTGTGAAGTTGACTGCGGGGCCGTTAGGGGAGAATCGTTCGAAATCCACCCCAATCGGAACTATCGGAGTCTCGTCACGGTCGGGGAAAATTTCACGGCGGACGTGTTCATCGATGACGGTCGTCTCGTCGACGAAATAGTCCTGGAAGCGGATTCCCCAGCGCGAAATTTTCTCGAAAAACGGATTGCTCACCGCAGTTCCCCTGACGTCCGAGACAACGGCGAAAGGCGATGGCTTCCACGGTAGCGGAGAAATAATCAGGCCGAGGTTCGGAAAGGAACGGAGTTGCAGAACGTCGACAGAATCAACACCAATTTCATTTTCGAGAAGTTTGAGAGCCCTAAAGCCGAAACGGGTCGGTTCGGGGGAAACACTGGTAGACAAATTGGTCTTAATGCGGTAGACATCCACACCGTTCAGCACCTCATGTGAAGGGGTATTTGACTCTTCTCGGCCGGCAATTAGACTTACATTGATCCCATTTCTGGCTAGATGTCGTGTGTATTCGTTGACAGCTGTTGATGAGTTTGCAGGATACGCGATGTGAAATATTATACAAACGTGCATTTTATGTAAGGCAATTCCCAATCATTATCGACTAGTATGGTTGACCGTCCCGGGACCACTTAATTTATTGAGGGGGTAGCAGTTATCGATTGACATAGTGCGAACTATTCAAACCGGCAAAGTGATGACGCAAGCTGGGATATTTTCCGAGTTAGCATTAGCCGGTCTTTTATGGTCTAGTTCATTGGACAACACAAGATCACCTGACTTTGTATTTGTCCTATTTACTATTATCTCTTTATCGATCCTATTCACATTAGTCGTTTCGTACGGTTCTAGCCAAAAAACATTCGTCGCCAAACCTATCCTCGCTGCACTACTGATGTTCTGGATTCCATTTTTCATATCGTTGGTAACACCTCCCGTAACCCTTCACGAGTTCATGAGGGTCGTTCCGTTCTTCGTTGTGAGCATGGGAATCATTTTCATAATCCCACCTGCTATTTCGAAACATCGATTCTTGCGACAACTGTCGATTTTTTCCCTCATAATCTCTATAATTGGAATACCTACAGCTCTAATCGGGGCGTACCAAATCGGCCCGCTTTTAATAGAATCTCATACTTCCGCCGGGTTCTCAGTTGGTGGTATAAAGTTAAATACACCATCTTCGATTTTCACAAATTCTAATTTATTTGCATTGGTTTCGAGCGTTGGTTTGCTAAGTAGCGCTAGTCTCTATCTTTCGACTAGAAAACGCGCCCATCTGGTTGTGAGTGTAATTTCTGGAATTAGCGTGGTTCTTGCTTTTGGCCGAGCGAGCATGTTATCCGCAGGCGTCGGTCTATTTTTGCTAATTGCGTATCGGATTAGTAATCTCCAGAGTGTGAAAAAAATACTATTTACAGGGTGCAGCGTGGGAATAATCGGATTCCTCATGTTACTCAACATTCTCCCGGGCCCTAGCTTTATCCAGGAAATAGAGTTACACGGAAGACCGGCCTTATGGTCAGCAGGTGTTGACGTGATTCAAACTAACCCAGTATTCGGTATCGGTCTACAAAGCGTCGCAGACGCATTAAATCCAAATCTTTCCCCTTTGTATTCCGGAAAAGGTGTCCACAATACCTATCTCTACTTTTTTATCACAGGTGGTATTATTAGTGGAATATCTTATGTAACATTCGTATCGTCAATGGTGGTCAGAGGTGTTTTCACGATACAAAATACACGGGAAATGGGGATATATGCGATCTTCATAGCAATAATAATAATACAAATGTTTTCGACAAGCGTGTTTTTCGGATTCTCTATTCGTTCTGTAATGACGAGTCTTGTTTTTGGATATGTGATTTTGAATGTTTCCGAGAAGGCTATAGCAAACACGGATTCCCCGGAGGATTGTCACTCCCCTGGCGATACCGCACGGTAAAGCGATTCATATTCTTCAGCTACTGAATCCCACCCAAACCGGTTAATTCCATCTTGCGGATCAAAGGAGCCCGTGTTGTTTCGGACGAATTGAATTGCATCTACCCATTCTGTTTCATCTAAGCTATCGCATAAAATACCGTTCTGTTCACTAATCAGATGAGGAAGATTCCCGGAAGCGTAACCGATGACAGGTGTGCCACTCGCACGTGACTCAATGCAAACCAGACCAAATCCTTCTCTTTCGTACGGACATAAAGTCACCAAAGCTCGAGAAAATAAATTTACGAGTTTTTCGTGCCTCACACGCCCAAGAAACTCGACATTAGTGGGAGAGTCTTTTTGGAGTTCTTGCATTAACTCCCCATCACCACAGACTTTGAAATTCATACTGGGGAGATCTTTGGCGATCCGTAAGATAATCCCAGGATTTTTCTGCTCAACTAACCTTCCAGCAAATACAGCGAGATCGTTTCGGACAGTTTCACTCGTTGAGAAGTTTTCCAGATCGATGCCATTTGGAATAACCAATATTTCTGACGATATACCCAACGTTTCACTGGCCCAGTCCTTCACAAATGGACTAACTGCGGTAATTACGTCTGCCTGCATTGCGAGGCGACGCTGGCGGTTAACGATCTTCGCATTCTCAGGAGCCGCGTGAAGGGTATGAACGATTGACGCATTTCTAATTGAAGATATTCTTGCAAGATAGTGGCGCCGGCTGGGCCCAGTGTGTACGACATCCCAATCACGAAAGTACGCTCGGACATATTTCGCTGGTTTTGAAATCAAGGAAGATTCTTCTGGAACTACAAATAGATCGTCGATGACATCCTTGAGTTTGTCATCATGCGTGAAAGCTAGTGCCCCAATATAGAATGAATCATCAAGCCGCTTCGCTACATCTCGATGGATCGATGAAATTGGCGTTCTTGTGTCCAGATAATGCGGAAGAAATAATCGACAGTCCAACTCACTCATATGGTCTCCTCAAAGTGCTCCTTGATACGAGGAGGATCTTGTCTTCCGATTTGACTGTGTGTCCTTTGCGTCAGATCTAGCCGGATTCATTCGAGATACCCGAGATGGCGAAGTTTCTCGCTAAAATTATCTTCGTCTGAATTATCACTATCGGTGATTGAATGCGGTTGTCGGCGCCTTGTATCATCGGCTGTTGTCTCAATCCATGGAACTATTCGAACCGAGTCAATTGGATACTCGCCATGACCGTAATACCCGCGTTCCCCGAATGCGTTCCCATGGTCTGCAGAAATGACGACCTTCTCTGAATCGATATTATGTAGTAATGTATCGACGCTTTTGAGGACATAACGTAGATTCGAAACGTAACCGTCCCATACTTCGTCTTTCGACACTTTTCTTCGCAGAAGCCGCTCCCAAATAGAATTTGACCAGGCTTCCCCCGCTTCCACCAGTCGGATCTCGGAACCGAGCTCTGGATTTGGCACTGACGGAAAATGTGGTTGCATATAATGGACAATCAGGCGTTCAACATTTTTTTCCCGTCCGATCTGTATCGCCCTGTCCGTAACGGCAGTCGCGGGAACTGTACCAATGCCGTCGTCCCACGCATAGTCCCACACTTCATCAAGTATTGCAAAGGTCGATTCGTCGACTGTCCCGTCTCGCTCAAATACGATGCGGGTATGGGGATTTGCCGACACATAACCGGTTTCTCCGACTTCGGTAGCATTCGATTGGCTGAAGGCGGCTTCCATCCACCCGGACGACTTTCCACTGGGGGAGCTACGGGTATCGATCGGTTGTAGAAATTCAAGACCCTCATCGCCTGAAACCTCTTGCATTGCGTCCACTCTACATCCATCGAGAATCACTAGTAGGTCCCACTCTTCGTCGAAAAGATTGCGGGAATGGTATTGAGGGCCGATGACGAGTTCCCGAAGGTGATTGAATATCTGGGAATACGTAAAGGAAACGGCCTCGAATGGTCTCCGATATCGAAGTCGAGTGACGGCCTCTCTATAGAGATTGGCGGCAGCGGTTGGATAATCTGTCATATATGTCGACTCATGCGATTGAACAGATCAGGTTGCTATCTCTGATTGGGCAGCTCTTCGGCCAGTACTAACTGAATCCCGGCCTTTGATGAAAAGACTTAGGTTTCATTTGGCCAGATCAATAGGGTATGTCACCGTCGTCGGGAGCAAATAAATTTCTCCTCCCGATCATGTCTCAAGAAGTCGTTCCATTCATGGCGAAACTTGGCGATGAACTGGAATCCGGGGGGTACGATGTGGAGTATATTCCCCAGAACGAGGAGCTTACGCTTCGCGATTGTAAACGAACATTCGGTCCAGATGTCTTATTCTTAGACCACATTGAAGCTCAACCTCAAAGTTCATTCGAGGGACTGCTTGAGAAATACGGGATCGAGTCGCCACGATCGCTTGTGTTCCCCCAGATGGTATACGACTATGCGTACACCTCGGTAGAGCACGATACCTTCGTAACCGGAGCGAGGGAAGTCGATTACAAACCCTACCTCAATCTGCTTCATCAGGCGCTTTGTTCCATAGATACGCTGTTCGAGAACGGTAATGGAGGAATCCCCATTCAAAGGCAGGGTGGAGAAGTACTCCGGCGTGTTTTACAACGAGTTGCGGATACACATGGTGTCAAATCGGTCTGGGTCGGATTTTCACCAGTCCAGGATCACTGCGGAATCTACGGCGGTGAAAACGTGGAGTGGGAATCCTTCAGCTCGTCGTTCGAGGTAGAAATGGACGAGGATGACGAGCAGCGAGCACGTGAGTACATACGCAAATTTCGAGACGAGCGCAGGGTCCTGGGCAAGGGGGAATCGCAGTCAAGTGTGTCTATTGGTCGGGTCTTTTCTCGGACACTCGGTCAGATCAAACGCCTCGCAGCTCCCGCAACCGAGCGTCGACGGAAGAAGGTACACAGATGGGCGAAAGCCCGCGGTCGCCGGTTCGAAAAGAAATTTCGGCACGAGATAGCAACTCGACGGTACGCTACCAAACGATCACCGTCCATTGACTTGGAAAAACGACGGTATGTTTTCTTCCCACTCCAGTATTTCCGAGAGTCACGTGTTACCGTCCGAGGATCGGAGTACTACGACATCGGTTGGGTTGTCGAATTCGTCTCAAGGAACCTCCCGGTCGACTGTGAACTCATTGTCAAGGACCATCCCAAACAGTCCGGCACGCTCCCCCTCGACACGTTGCGCGGAATTAATCACCATGCAACGATCCTTCACCCGTCGATCAACGCGCACGAGGTCATCCGGAAGGCCGAAGCGATAATAACGATAAACAATACAGTCGGTTTCGAAGCCGCGATGCACGGCAAACCCGTCGTTGTCCTCGGTTCCGCGTTCTATGATGGCACGGATGCGACGTGGGACATCGACGATGTCTCAGAAGTTCCGGACACCGTTCGACGGGCTGTGCGGGCTAACGATCTCTCTGAAGAACAGGTGGTCCGTTTCGCTCACCGGACGTTATCTGGCAGCTCTCCCGGTATTTGGAACAACTTAGATGATGAAAATATTGAGGACATATGCCTGTCAATAATCAGATATATTTGGAACGAAGATGAAATGTGAAAATCACCGGCAAAGAGACGTTCTGCTCCCCTAGAACGCGCTCTGAGTGAGCGCAAGCAAGTACACGACGACGATCGTTGGAGAAACTCGCCGATTCATAGTGATTAAGACGAATCATTACCAGTAAGATACGGCCAGATGTTTGGTTCCGTGATCGCGCTCAGTCCGCGCGGAATGTAGTCTTTCAGCGTCGAGAGATCTGGCATAAGGCGGTACTTGAACCACTCCTGTAGTTGGTCCCAGCACCCTTCGACAGCGTTCAATTCGGGGAGTTTCGACGGGAAGTACCACACTTCGAGATCGTCACCGCGCACGCACGAGACCGAACTGTCTCCGACAGTTTCGGTCTCGCGCTCTCCGCTGACGTGCTCCCAGAGATCCCTCGCGTAGAAGTAGCCCGCTCGATCGAGAAACACTACTAACTCCTCACCGAACTTGTGTTTTAACGCCTCTAACAGCCGAATTCCGTGGAATCTGGTCAAGTTCTCTTCTGTCCAGCAGTAGAAGCTGTCACCGTCGTCAGTGACAGCGCCAAGCACTGTCACCGACTTCCAAGACGTTGCTGTCTCTATCATCGGATTTGAGCCGATCGGGTACCAGCCACGCCGCTGAACGGTTCCGACGTGCTTGGTGAATTGATCGACGACAACGACGGTTTTCTCGCTCAGTTCGGGTCGTTTTTTTCGACTGTTTGCTGAAACTCGGCCTTCTCCTCGGGGTCAGCTTCGTGGTGTCGAGGCCGTGCTGTCCGCAAGGACAGCCCGGCCTCTCTCAGCAACTCGTAGGCGTAGTTTTCGTGGTATTCGACGCCGTATTCCTCTTTGACGTGGTGAAGCAGGAGTTTCGCTGACCACGCTTGCTGGTCGTAGCCGAGTTCGGTCGGCGGCTGTTGCAACTGTTCGAACAGCTGCTCACGGTCTTGTCCCTCGATTTTTCCTGGGTTGCCTGGTCTAGGAGCGTCGTAAGGAGCTTGCTCCATCGGTTCTTCTTCGAACCGATCGAGCCAGTTGCGGATCGTTTTCTCGACGACGCCATGGCGTTCAGCCAACGTATCCAAGTGATCGCCCTGTTTGCGCCCGATCGCCGCGAGAACACGTTCTCGCGGCTTCCCTTCGTCGATCTGCTCTTTGAGTTCGTAGAGTTCCTCAAGTGTGATCCCGTCGAGCCGACTCATTACCTGCCCTACTACGTATAAGGGTAAGTATTTTCCTTAGACACTATCAATGACTCGCCGAGACCTCGATTAGGAAGTAACGGCATATGCCATTTAGTCCACATCATCTTTCCTACAGATGTGAAATAGGCCCTCAGAACTAGCTCATGATGGCTACCCAATCGATTTAATCACGTTTATTATATTGTCCACTGAACTCGGTTTGAAAAATAGGTCCGTGTCGAAATCACGGTCTTGCCCATCATATCTATCGATTACTTCCTCAGGTTTTGAGACACGATCCGCGATTCCACGTTCCACTAGTGAATCACAATAGCATGAGGTGAATTTGTCAACGATGAATGTCTGCAGTCCAAATCGGGTCCCCTCAAACAGGGCTGTTGAACTTACCCCCACCTGGGCGTTTGAAGCCGCCAATAATTCGTATAGATCGGTGGTTTGGCTAGTTTCAACCCGGACAGAACTTCTCTCTAGCTCTGGGTATAGTTCATTCCAGCGTCGTTCAACAGCAGGATGTGGTTTAAATATGACTTCTATACCATCAAGCTCTTCACTTATTGTAATAGCATAAGATGCAAGCGTTTCTCCGACAAAAAACTGAGAAAGGATTAGTATCTGTTCGTTTTCTTTGCAATATGATTCATCACTCAAAATACTATCAACTTCTCTATCAGAATACGGATATCCTACACAGTGGAGTTGAACGTTACTCGGGAGATCGTCCTGATTTACCCAGCCTTCACCCCATGCAAGAAGGTGATCAGGGACAATTCGAGGGGAAACGCTAGGCGGGAATGATGATGCTGGTTGATATCGGTTTAGTGTACCGTGCTGTACCTCAATGGTGGGGATATTTAAACTACTACAAGCCTCAACCATTGGTAATAGTCCAGACGGATTGGTGAACACGACTCGATCTGGATCCCACCAAGAAAGAAGATGCTTGTAGAGGGGATACTGTGCTTTTCGAATATTCAGGCGGTGGGCCATCTCTTCCTTTAGTTCGACATCAAACCCCAGTTCGGCCGATATTCCTTTTTCGATATCGGTGAGTCGGGATTTTTCGTCTTCGGAGAGTTTTGTGGGGAACCCCGGAATTCGCTTTGCTACTCGTGGGGAATACGAAACGGAATCTAAAATACGAAATCGATCGTCTGGAGTTTTCGTATCCGGATGATGGTTGCCCCCTGATGAATTAAGCGGGGGTTCAAAATACCCCCAAGATTCAGTATCTCTGAATCCAGCGACAATAGGGTCCAAGATAATGTCCCACATCATATCGTCGTAGCTTGATTGCCGCCTCCCAAATCCAACAAATACTGTATCTGGCCGCAACGTCAACGGTGAAAGTCTCGGATCGATAGATCCCTGAATTAGCCACCGCAGCTTTTGGCGAAAAGAGATTCCACTCACCTCTTCACCGAGTTCTGGTTGAATATCTGAAACAAGAGCCTCACGAGCATCAAGCCAAACACGTCCCCTTACATATTCCCATATTGGCGAATCTCGAATAGGGTCCGTGAATAAGCAGTGATCCTCTTCGACCTGATTCAAACCCCGAATTACATCAGCTAGGTCCATCTCGGTCTCTGAGTTCATATTGCTTGACCAGCTACTATAGAAGTGCGTGTTTAGTGGAAGGCTCAACGGCAGTCACAGCGTGAGCGCGTAAGGGACTGAATCGGGCCTGAGATACTGTGTCAGCTTGTTTCTTGGAGAAACCTTAATGGGGGCCAAAGCCACCATCAGGGCGCGGTGCCCTCTTAGACTTTCAGCCGCAGCCCTCACCATTAACGATCTCTTTCCCAAGAGCGAACGCGGGGATTCTCACGCATAAGGTTCTAAGGAACCACAAATATATGAGCGGGACGATCTGATGTGAGTTTGATGCATGTAGTCGCCGTCATACAGGCGCGAATGGGCTCATCCCGCCTGCCGGGGAAAGTCATGTTACCGCTGGCCGGTGAGCACGTTTTGACCCACGACGTTCGCCGTGTTGACGCGGCCGGGGCAGTCGATAAAACAGTTGTCGCCACCTCAACCGGTAAACAGGACGATATCGTCACACGGTACGCCGACCGAGCCGGGGCGGACGTGTTCCGCGGGTCTGAGACGGATGTTCTGGCTAGGATGTTCCAAGCGGCCGGAGAAGCCGATGCTGACATCGTCGTCCGGGTGACGGCCGACTGTCCGCTGGTTGTACCGGAAGCGGTTGATGCCGTTGTTGACCGTCTCCGAGAAAGTAAAGCCGACTACGCCTCAACGAATGTCAATCGAACGCTACCTCGAGGACTTGGTGCCGAGGCGTTCACGTATACGTCCTTCAAGCAAGTTGCCGCCGAAGCCGAAACTCCGTTTGAACGAGAACACGTCACGCCGCGGTATCATCAGAACCCTAACCAGTTCGATGTAAAAACCGTTACTTCTGAAGCTGTCTTTGCGAGCGAAGACTATCGTGATCGGACAGACCTCCGGCTGACGCTTGACGAAGCTGACGACTATGAACTCCTCCGGACGGTCTACGAGGGCGTTGAATGGGACGGGGATCAATTACTTGACGCCCGAGATGCGATCGACTACATTGACGAGAACGACCTTGCAGAGATCAACAGTAATGTTGAGCAGAAGACGTAGGGTCAAGGGCGTTATTAATATCCGATCCAGATCTTGTCGATGTGTATCTCGGAAATCCTGGATTCGCTTACAGGTTGCAGAGATGTTAATGTCAAATTAGGTATGCATTATGCCCAACCAGAGATAATGATATTTATCTAATATCTTGGCAGTATCACAGTTCAAGGAGTCGATCCGCGACCCGGACCACACCGCGACCGTCAACGATATCCGTCCCGGTCTGCCCCATCTGTCTGCGACGGTCGTAATCGAGAAGTTTCGCCAGCGACGTCCGCAGCTGCCCCTCAAAGCCATCCCCGTACTCGCCGACCGAACGGCAGAATCCACGCTCAGCGAACGCTTCGATATTTCGTATTTGGTCCGGGCCGAGGGTAACGGCGGCCGATGGCGTCCCGCACGCGGCGAGTTCGTAAAGGGTCTGACCCCCGCCGCTGACAGCGAGGTCGGCCTGCCACATCAGTTCGTGCATGTTCTCGGGGTTATAGTGGAGTTTGACGCCCGCCGGCACTGACATCGGCTCGTCGAAGTACGGTCCGACGACCGTGTCGAGAGTCGCCCCCGCCGGGGTGACCTGTGCAGTCACCGCAAGCACGTCACGGAAGGCGTTGGAGATATCGGCACCGCCGACCGTCAAGAGAATGCGTTCCGGCGGATCGACGTACGTGGGTTCCGGCAGTCCCCGAAAAGATTCTCGGAGCATACAGAACTCGGGACCACGAAGGACGGCGCTGGCGTCCGGGTACGGGATGTCGTCGGCGTAGAGGTTGTTGTTGAGCACGAGGTCAGCGGGGATCCGCCGGTCACCGAGTTCGTCGACTACGACGAGTATTTTCTCTGCACCGATGTGCTCGAAGTCCGCAGTCGTAAACTCGTAGGAATCAACGACAGCGATATCGGCGGGCGACGACTGCAGGTCCGCGCGTATCGACTCGGGGCCGGAGAGCATCGGTTCGACCCCTTCGTCGCGGAGGAACTCCGCTGCGTCCTCGTCGGCTTTGATGCGAAAGCGGACATCCACGTCCTGGGACTGAAATTCCCGTGCGAGCGTCGCACAGCGAACGAGGTGACCTAGTCCGACATTGTCGCCGGCGTTGGCGTGTATGACGACGCTCTTCGTCATAGCTCCGTCCGGACCTCCCGCAGGAGAGCGAACGGTTCGGCAACCGACAGGCCGCTCTTTGCACCCCACAGTTCCGCATTCCTCTCGACGTTCTCGAGTGTCCGCGGGTGGGGGTTGGTACGGAGTTCGTCGTCGTAGGTTTCGAGAGCAGCGAGCTTCGTCGCCAGTGTCTCCGAGATGTCGACGAACGTCGTCGGCTGGAAGGCGGTACTCGACTCCGGCCTCGCCCACTCGGTCGAGGAAAGGGTCTCGAACGCCAGTACTCGCTCGACGGGAGAGTCGGCAAGCGGTCGCGTCGCCGTCAGCGTCGCGCGACAGGCCAGCTCGTGGTCGACGTTGAGGTCGCCGTGGTGGTGTGTGTAGACCACTGACGGCTCGATGCGGTCAATCTCCGCTTCAACCGTCTGTACGAGCTCCAGAAGCGGGACAGTATCAAATTGATTATCGGGATAGGTGTGGATGGAGAGATCAGCGACGCCGAGTTTGTCGCAGGCCGCCCGCGCTCTGGCGGTCCGCCGTTCGATCTCGGTCTCGACATCTTTGGTCACTTCCTCGTGGCGCGAGGTGACGCCGTCCGAGAGGATACAGACGTGGACGTCAGCACCCTCACCCGCGTGTGCGGCGAGTGTGCCGCCCACGCCCAGTACTTCGTCGTCCGGGTGGGCGACGACACAGAGTACGGTAGTCATCGTTACTTCAGCCCTGAGCGGCCGGACTCGTATTCTTTGCGTACCGCGTCCACAGTCGAGAGTCGGTGGCGGGCGGCGTAGACGAGGACGTCGAGAAACGCGTCCTCGTGGCGGACGGCCACCTCGCGCAACTCCGATTCGAACGAGGAGTGAAACTGGGCGAGTCCGTAGAGTATGTCCCGTATCGAGACACCGTGATCCCCTGGGTAGATCTCTTCGAGGGCTTTCTCAAGGGCGGCCAACCGGTGCCAATCCTCGTCGGTCAGATCGGACTGGTACTTCGCACAGAGCAACTCAGTCTGGAGGTTGCCTGCGCTTCGGCCGATGCCCTGCAGCGACGAGTCAACGTAGGTTGCGCCCGAGTCGACGGCAGTGAGCGTGTTCTGGAGGGCCATACCGGTGTTGTCGTGGCCGTGGTAGCCGATGTCGACGGTCGCAGCATCACGGATCGCCGTCACGTAATCGACAACATCGCCCGGATAGAACCCACCGGCCGAGTCCACGACATAGACGACTTCGGTCCCGCGATCAGCGGCTAAACGGGCCGCGTCGGCGGCTTCAGCGGGGCTGACGAGGTACGTCTTCAGCAGATTCAGGCTCGTGGTTACCCCGAGTTCCGCGCAGGCGTCAAGCAACTCCGTCGCGGCGGAGGGGTTGTCTGCGTCGACGCCCACCCGGACGAAATCGAGCACATCGGCGTACGAAGCGATGAGATCGACTTCCTCCTGGCCGGCGATATCGGGCAACAGCAACGTCGTCAGCCTGGTGTCGGTGACAGCGTCGACTGCGATCTCGAGGTGTTCCTCGGCGGGGGGCTCCGGGACTGGCGTCTCCGTTCCGAACCCGGTCCCGGGGCCAATATCGATGTAGTCGACGAACGTCAGTGCGTCCAGTTGCGCGACCAGCGTTCCGAGGTCGTCCGGATCGAATTTGAAATCCGAAGCGTAGCTTCCGTCACGGACGATCTCCTCAACGAGTGTCACGGAGTCTCGGTCGAGAGTCACAGGCGTAGCAACTCCCTAGCGGCGGCCCCAAAGTAGGCGCCCCGGTCAGTCACGTGACTGTCGGCGAACGTACGTGCCCGCTTCAGCGACTCCTCCTGGTCGACGTACGGGTGGTCGGATCCCCAGAGCAACCGGCAGTCGTCGAGTTTTTCGGCGACGAATCCGTAGTCCTTGATGACCGTGCTTCCTTCCCAGTAGCTCAGCGAGAACGACGTGTCGACGTATACGTTCTCCATGGCCTCGGTCGCGGCGAACGCGTCAAGGACTCGGGGACCTCCCCCGTGTGTTAGGAGGACGGGTGAGTCGACGCCCCGGGCGAGTTCGTGACCGAGTTCGACGCCGTTCGCCTCGTAGTGGCGTTTGCTCCCGTAACTGCAGTCTACGACGGTCAGGAGGTCATTTTCGTCAAGGACTGTCCCGACACGCTCAACAGCGGGGTAGGTATCGCGGCCGAGGGCGTGAATGTACGGGTGGAACTTCACGCCGACTGCACCCGCGTCGGCGGCCAGTTCGACGAGCTCCGCCGCGTCGTCGCGGGTAGGATCGATCAAGAAGACCAGCGAGAAGACATCAGTCTCGTCGCGAGCGGAACAGAGGCTTGCCACTGCTTCGTCGTTCCAGAGGAACTCTTCGTCCATCACGATCGCGACGGCGTGATCAACTGGACTCGCTTCGATTCGCCGCGCGTAGTCCCGAGCGATTTCGTCGACTCGGCGGTCGGAGAGCGAGGACTCCACGTCCATATCCGGCTCGGGATAGAGGTGCGTGTGGATGTCTACGATATTCATTGTCCCTCGCGTCACGTTTCTCGTTCGTAGCCGATGATCTCGAGGGTCGTCGTGTCGGTCTCCTCGACAGCCGCCATCCAGTCGTCCTCCTGGTCGAGTTTATCTTCGCAGGCCGACAGTACCCCCGTCGCTTCGTCGCGCGGGACGAACGCAACGCCGTCGTCGTCACAGACAGCGACGTCGCCCGCGGCGACTGAGACGCCGTCACAGCTCACGGTGGCACCGATCGTTCCCTGTTCGACTTTGGTCGGCCCTCTCGGGGTACCCCCCCGGCAGTATATCGGGTACCCGACGGCCGACTGGGCGTCCAAGTCCCGGATCGCACCGTCGATGACCAGCGCAGCGAGGTCACGAGTGGCTGCGTATCGACTCATCAGTTCTCCCCAGACAGCTCGGTGTGTCCCGCCTTCGGCGTCGACGACGAGGACATCGCCCGGTTGAACGTGTTCCAGGGCGCGGTGGAGACTATAGTTACTCCCAGCCGGTGTCTCGACCGTCAGTACCGACCCGGCGACCGGTTCGACTGGCCGGGACATGGGAGACAGTTCGGCGGACGTGCACCGTCGACGCCCCATTACGTCCCCGGCGATCGACGACGGGATAGACTCGAACCCGGCCACGACTTCGGGATCAGGGTGGGAATAGTCAGAATGAACCTGCATGACGAGTCCTCTCGTGTACTCCCGTCAGTATCCCCAGTCTTTATTCTTCGCATCCACGACGGATGGATCATGCAACCGCTGTCGGACACAGTCAAAGCCATCCAACCGCCCGAATCGATCGAAGTCGCGGAGGTCGCCAATGCCCGAGCACGGGAGGGCCATGATGTCGTCAACATGGGATGGGGAGAGCCCCACTTCGAGACGCCACAGCCGGTCAAGGACGCTCTCACCCGAGCCGTCGCGGAGGGCCACGGGAACTACACCGACAGCGCCGGCATTCGTCCCCTCCGGGAACGGACCGCACAGAAACTCCGTGAGGACAACGGGATCGACGCCTCGTCCGACGAGATCATCGTGACGCCGGGTGCCAAACAGGCGATATTCATCACCATCCGGACGCTCGTCAACCCAGGCGACGAAGTACTGATCCCGGAACCCGCCTGGACGAGTTACGCGAAGATGGTCGACCTCGCCGAGGCCGAACCCGTCCCGGTTCCGGGTGCGCCCGAGAACCGCTTCGTCCCGACTCGCGAGCAGTTCGAGCGGGCGGGTACAGACCCGGTCGCCATCATCGTGAACACGCCGACGAACCCAACTGGCGCCGTCTGGAGTCGTGAGGAACTGACCGAGGTAGCGGTTGCAGCACGCGACCGTGACCTCTACGTCGTCGCCGACGAAGTGTACGAGCACTACACCTTCGGCGACCACGAACACCACTCGATCGCGACGTTCGACGGCATGGCCGAGCGGACCGTCACCGTCAACGGCTTCTCGAAGAGTCACGCGATGACTGGGTGGCGCCTCGGCTACCTCCAGGGGCCGTCGCGGGTCCGCGACGAGGCGCTCAAGGCCCAGCAACACCTCAACACGTGCGCGACATCGTTCGTCCAGCACGCCGGAGTCACGGCCTTCGACGAGATGGAGCACCTCGACGATGTCGTGGACACGTACCGCCGAAACCGGGACGTGTTCGCGGACACCACCCCGTTCCCCACGGTCCGGTCAGAAGGAGCGTTCTACTGTCTAGTCGACGTCCGGGACTGGACGGACGATTCGGCGGCGTTCGCCAAGCGACTGCTGGAGGAGACGGACGTCGCGCTCACGCCCGGACGGACCTACGGCGAGACGGCCACGGGCTTTCTCCGCGCGTCGCTCGCCCTCAATCCCGACCGGGTTCGGACGGCAGCCCGGCGACTCGCCGAGTGGGCCGACTAGCGATAGACGAGTTCGAACTCGGCCAGCGCGCGGTCGATGGCGTCGGTCGCGGCTTCTGGTGTTTCCCCGGTCGCGATGATGACACCGTGTGAGTCGGTGAACGCGCTGAAGTCGGCTATCTCCTCGTCCGCCTCGAAATAAAGCCTGAAGGTGAGAACGTCCTCGTCCTTACGGACCCGGTCGAGGTTCTCGACGCGCTCCACGTATCCGGGTTCGAAGTCCAGAAACCGCATCACTGCTGCGTTTTGCATCGGAAAGTCGCCGTCCTCCTGTCCTGTCCGTTGCCCGGTGGCGTCGGCGAGTAACTGGTCGGTCACGTCGAATCCAGTGACCGCGGGGATGATACGCGCGGACGTGTGCACGCCACCGCCCCTGTTCTGGAACTCCAGGAGGTAGACTTCGTCGTCGGTCAGGATGTACTCGGCGTGCGTCGCCCCCATTTCGACGCCAAGGGCCTCGGCGACGGCGTCGTTGGCGGCCCTCGCCCGTTCGATGTCGGAGTCGGCGATCCGGGCCGGATAGGTGATCTCGAGGGTCGGGTGCAGACTGCCCATCGCGGTGTTCTTCGATGCGACCGCGAGCGACCGGTGCTCACCGTCGAGACAGTAGCCGTCGACCGTGACGGGGACGCCCTCGACGAACCGTTCGACCAGCACCTCCCGGCCGTGGGAGTTCTCGAGTGCCTCGTAGAACGCCGCGGTCAAGTCCTCTTCGCTGTCGACTTTGCTGACCCCGAACCCGCCGCGGTTGTCGACCGGCTTGAAGACACACGGGTAACCGACCGCCGCCGCGGCTTCGCGCGCGCCGGCGGGCGTCATCACGAGTTCGTGGGCCGGTTGGGCGACGGCATCGCCGGTCGCCTCACGCATTCGTTTTTTGTTCGTCATCCGCTGGGCGGCCTCGAGCGAGACGGCCGGCAACCCGAGCCGTTCGCCAACGTAACTCACAGCGAATAGCGAGTAATCGCACTGGTCCGAGACCACTGCGTCGACGGTGTGGTCGGTTGCCGCCTCGTAACAGGCGCCCAGGTCCCGAAGGTCCGGTACCACCACGGACTTGTCTGCGACCGCGAGCCCTTCGGCGTCATCGTCTTCATCGACCGCGATGACATCAGCGCCAAGCGCCGTCGCCCGCTCGATGAGCGGTCGCTGTTCCCAGAGGGCCCGCATCGCCAGCAGCGTCGTCCCAGAGAGGTCAAGCCGAGTCATCTGTGGTGGTAAGACGGTCCCAGGTGATTAATGACCCGCCGTCAAGGTCGCGGACGAACCGGACGTTCCCAACGAGTTCCGACAGGTACTCCCGGGGGATCCCCTCCGGTGAACGCCGGAAGGTGACGTGGTCCTCGGCCAAGGGCGTCCCTGCCTCGACGCGAGTGTCGGTCACCAGTTTCAACTGAACGTGGTCACGCAACCACGTCTCGTCCGCGCTCGCCGCGAGTTTGACGCCGCTGCCCAGCGACTGCTCGACCTCGCGGATTCCCTCAACCATCGTCGCGAACTCGTCGGGTTCCCGTGCGTAGTGGTGGTCCGGCCCCTCGCTGTCTCTGTCGAGCGTGATGTGTTTCTCAACAATTTCCGCGCCGAGTGCGACTGAGGCGGCTGGGATGTGCGTACTCTCAGTGTGGTCCGAGAACCCCACGACCGTGTCGAACGCTTCCCGGAGTCGCTCGATGCGCCGCAGTTGTGCTGCCTCGGGGTCGGTCGGGTACTCCGAGATGCAGTGGAGGACGGCGACGTTGCTGTTGCCTGCGTCGAGACAGGTCTGCAGCGCCGTCTCGATGTGCCCGTAGCCCCCGAGACCGGTCGAGAGGACAACCGGTTCCCCCTGAGCGGCGATCCGGCGAACGAGCGACGGGTCGGAGACCACCTGTGCGGAGGCGACCTTGTACAGGGGGACACCGTGGTCGGCAAGCAACTCGACGCCGTCCGGATAGGTTGGCGACGAAAAGAAGGTCACGCCCGCGTCCGCCGCGCACTCCTGTAACTCGCCGTACCACGCTTCGGGGAGTTCGATCCGGTCGTACAGTTCGGCGACATCGTCGTCGGTCGTCGGGTCGTGGAACAGTTCGTCGTAGTCAAGGGTCTGGAACTTCACGGCGTCGGCACCGGCGGCGGCGGCGGCGTCGATGAGTCGCTTTGTCCGGTCCTTGTCGCGGTCGTGATTCGCGCCGATCTCCGCGATGACGTACGTCGGTGAGCCGTTGCCGACCTGTCGACCGTCGATGTCGAACGATGAGGCGAACGGGCCGGTCTCTGATGTCATCTGTCGTCAGTCACTCCAGAAGGAGGTGAAATTCTTTCTGCGGGATCGGGGCGAAGTTGTGTTTCAGCGTGACATTCCGCGTGAGTTCCTGTGCGTAGCCGAACGCCTTCTCCGGGGAGTAGTAGTAGACGAACTCCTCGAACTCCCAATCGCCCTCGCGATATTCCGAGAGGCAGTTCACGAGGACGCTATCGCCGAACCCGTAGCAGGTGTCTATGAAATACCGGAGGTACCGCTCGTTGCTCAGGTCGTCGAAGTTGTAATTCAGGATGCCGAACTCGACGATGACATCGAACTGCTCCCTCTCAAAGGGTTCCCGGAGGATGTTTCGGCGTTCGAACCGACACTCAGGGTTCGCGTGTTCCTTGCGGGCCACCTCAAGCACGCGGTCGCTCACGTCGACCCCGTAGTACTCGGCCGGTTGCTGCCCGATTTCACAGAGGAACTCGTAAAAATCTCCGAAACCACAGCCCACGTCGAGGACGCGCCTGTCGCCGAAGTCATACAGGTCTGCGGCGGCCTCGAAACGGGTCCGCATGCTCGACTCGCTGTCCCAGCCCAGTGCAGTCGCTGACCGCCCCTCGCTGTCAACGCGCTCATTGAACCGGTCCCTGGCGTTTTCTTCGATCGTGCGTAACGTCTCGTCGGCGATCATTAGTTGCCCCCAAGATGGTCAGGTGTTAAGATGTTTCGCAACTCGGATATTCGGGCATGCGGGGGTCAAAGCGGCTCGGCCATAGGAACTTTGAGCGAGCGACCTCTAGATGCTGCTCGACGCATGGAAGTCGTCTTCCTCGGATACAACGATGTCGGACTCGATGTGTACGATTGGCTGTGTGACCGCGTCGATGTCTCGGTGCTAGCACTCGTCACTCGAAACGACCAGCTCGATATCGTTTCACGACTGCAACCGGACCTTCTTGTCTCCGTCGGATACGATCATCTCGTTCCCGAGGAAGTCCTGTCAGTGCCAAGTGACGGGGCGGTCAACATGCACCCGTCGCTACTCCCGTTCAACCGTGGGAAGAGCCCGAACGTCTGGCCGATTGTCGAGGGGACGCCGGCTGGTGTCTCGCTGCACTACATGGATACGGAGTTCGACACCGGCGACATCATCGCCCAGCGGGAGGTTGAAGTGGACTTCGCCGACACGGGAAAAGATCTCCACGAGCGCCTCGAACGAGCGCAGTTCGACCTGTTCACCGATGTCTGGCCCGCGATTTCGGCCGGAGACGTCGATTTCACCCCTCAGTCCGACAAGGAAGGGACGTACCACACCACGGAGGACTTCCTGAACCTGTGCGAACTCGACCCAAAAGTGGAAGTGCAGGTCAGGCCCTTCCTCAACCGCCTCCGCGCGCTCACGTTCCCGCCGTTCGACAACGCCCGACTCAATATCGACGGCAAGACCTACTATGTCGACATCGACATCCGGCGGGGCCCCTCCGACGAGGAACCCGACGACAGCCGGCTTTCTTCATACTGAGCCGAATCCATACTGACGGCATGAGGATGCGAAACTCAGCTGTGATACGCATGCAGTCGCCGAACGGCCTCAACGACGTCTTCGACATCTTCGTCGTCCATCGCCGGGTACAGCGGGAGACTCACCAGCCCCTCGTAGACGCGCTCGGTCTCGGGGAAGTCGCCCCGCTCGTAGCCGAACTCTTCCTGGAAGAGGGGATGGAAGTGCAGCGGAACGTAGTGGACCTGCACGTAGAGGTTCTCCTCGTGCATCGCGTTGACGAACTCCGTCCGGTCACAACCGAAACCGTCCCCGACCTCGACCGCGTAGAGGTGATACATCGGGTCACTGTCCGGCGCGTCGGGCGGGGTTCGCAACCCCTCGATATCCGCGAACGCCTCGTCGTAGCGGGCGATGATCTCGTCGCGACGGACCTTGAACTCGTCTATCCGGTCGAGTTGCGAGATTCCCAGCGCCGCCTGAAAGTCGGTGATGTTGTAGTTGTAGCCCTCGCCCTCGGTGACCTGGTACCAGGGTTCGTCCTCGTGGCCGGGCGGGTCGTAGTCCATGTCGAACGACCGCAACCGGCGGAGGCGCTCGGCGAGTCCGTTGTCGTCGGTGACGACCATTCCGCCTTCGCCGGTGGTGACGTTCTTGACCGGGTGGAAACTGAAGATAGCCATATCGGGGCGGGACCCCACGGGTTCGCCCTGGTGGGTGCCGCCGAAGCCGTGACAGGCGTCCCAGATAACGGTCAGGTCGTGTTTGTCCGCGATGTCGAGAAATGCCTCGACGTCTGGCGGGTGACCGGCGTAGTGCATCGGAATCAGACCCGCGGTATCCTCGGTAACCGCCTCGCGGACAGCGTCAGGGTCGAGAGTCCGACTGTGCGGGTCGATGTCGGCGAATACCGGCGTCGCATCGGCGTACGTCGCGGCGTGGGCCGTCGAGGCGAATGTCAGTGGTGTCGTGATCACCTCGTCGCCCGGGCCGAACCCCGCCGCGCGGCCACAGAGGTGTAGCGCCGCGGTCCCGGAGGTGACTGCCACCGCGTGGTTGACGCCCACGAACTCAGCCACGCGCTTCTCGAAGGCGTCGACGGTCGGGCCGCGTGTGATGTAGTCACCTTCGAGCGCGTCGGCGACGGCGTCCTTGTCCGCCTCAGTTATCGATTGCCCGCCGTAGCCCATACCTTCCTTGCGGACCGGGTCGCCGCCGTAGGCCGCTGGTAGATTCCCCAGCATCGTCACTCCCGTGTCCGCAGCCAGGTTCGAAGGCGGTCGATACCCTCTTCGAGCGATACTTCGGCCTCCCAGTCAAGCAACTCCTTCGCTTTCGACGGGTCACACTGGAGCTTCGCCACCTCGCTCTGGGGGTGGTGGTGTTCGACGTGTTCGATGTCTGTCCCCTCGCTGGCGATCAGTTCGGCGAGATCGTTGATCGAGATGTCTGACCCGGTCCCGGCGTTGATGACCTCGCCGACGGCGTCGTCGTGGAACGTCCCCTCGACGACGAACCGTGCACAGTCAGTGGCATAGAGCAGGTCACGGGTCTGTGTTCCGTCACCGTATATCTGGAGCGTCTCGCCGTCGATATCCAGACTCGTGAAAATAGAGACGACCCCGCCAGCGTTGCCGGTCCGCTGGTAGGGACCGTACGTGTTGAACGGCCGGAGGATCGTCACCGGCAAGTCGTAGCCGTGGTAGTACGATTCCGCCAGATTCTCGGCGGCCAGTTTCGTCCCTGCGTAAGGCGAGGCTGGCTTGACCGGGTGCGTTTCGTCGATGCCCCCGTCGGCGCCTGCGACGTCGTACACCATGCAGGTCCCGACCATTCCCAGCCGGGCGTCGTGGCGTCGGCAGGCTTCGAGCACGTGACGAGTCCCGACGACGTTCGTTTCGAAGTGAGCTCCGGGATTCTCGAGGCTCTCGTGGACGTCGATCTCGGCCGCAAGGTGGAGACAGGCTTCGACCCCGTCGTCGAATACGTCCTCGACAGTATCGGGATCGCGGATGTCGCCCTCGACGAGAGTGAACCGACCGTCGTCTCGGAAAGCGGCCACGTTCTCCGGAGTGCCTTTCTGGAAGTTGTCCACTGCGACGACCTCGTACTCACGGTCGAGTAGTTCGGCGACGACCCAGCGACCGATGAAACCCGCACCGCCTGTCACTACGACAGATTCGCGGGTCATGGCGCGGCCACCCCTTCGAACTCCGTTCGGAGTAACTCGGATATCTCCTCACGCCCCAGTTTCGTCGCGTTCTCCGACGAGCGCACGACGGCGCTGACTGGTTCGAAACCGTCGAGACCATCGTGGGTTAGATACCCGTTTTCACTCGATTGCTCCGGGACGACGGCGTAGAGTGACTCGTTTTCTACCGTCCGTGAGACCTCTCGCTCCGTGAGTATCTCTTCGTGGAACGTTTCACCGACACGTCGGCCCGTCTGTACGATGTCGATCTGCTCCGGATCGTGGCCGTAGGTCGAGGCAAACCCGTCGATCATGGCCTCAGCCAGGTCCTCGATGCGGATCGCGTCCATCTTGTGTACGAAGATTTCACCACCCACGCTATGATCTATCGCACCGAGGACTAGTTCAGCCACGTCGTCGTAGGTGATGAAAAACCGCGTCATTTTCGGGTTGGTCAGTGTTATCGGCCCTCCTGTCTCTATCTGTTCTCTGAAAACTGGAATGACCGAGTGAGAGGAGTTCACGACGTTTCCGAAGCGAACCGAAGCCAATCGGATGTCGTGACTACCGCTGTACTTGTTCGCTGCCGTGACCAGTTTCTCTCCGAGAAGTTTCGTCGCTCCCATCGTGTTTGCGGGATGAGCGGCCTTGTCACTGCTCGTAAACACGACCGTCTCGACGCCGGCGTCGATCGAGACGTCGATCAGGTTCTGTAACCCTATCACGTTCGTTTTGACCGCTTCGAACGGGTTGTACTCGCTTATGTCGACGTGTTTCATCGCAGCCGTATGAACGACGATATCGATATCATCTACTGCGCGGGCCAACCGGTCTTTATCCCGAATATTGCCTGATAGAAACCGGCAGCGTTCGTCGTCGAGTGCTCCCTTCAGGGCGGCGAGGCCCGGTTCACTCTGGTCGAGGATCCGAACGACATTCGGGTCCCGTTGCAGAAGTCGCCGGACGATAATCCGGCCGATGGAACCGGCACCCCCGGTAACGAGGACGTTCCTATCTGCGATCATTGGTTACATCTCCGACGAGGTCGGTAAATAGGTTCGTGTCTTCTCATCCACTTTGTGACTGGATAGCATACAGATCGGCGTACTGTCCGCCGTTGTCGATGAGTTCTTCGTGTCGCCCTGTCTCGATGATCTCGCCCTCGTCGACCGTGTATATCCGATCGGCGTTCTGTACAGTCGATAGTCGGTGTGCGATTCCGATCATCGCGTAATCCCGTTCCATGTTCTCGATAGACTCCTGTACTTGCTTTTCCAGATTCGAATCCAGGTCGCTCGTCGCCTCGTCGAGTACCAGTACGTCAGCGTCTTTCAGCAGTGCCCGGGCCAGCGCAACGCGCTGTCGCTGTCCACCGGACAAGCGTACGCCGTCGTCCCCGAGTTGCGTGTCGTATCCCTCGGGCAATTCGCTCAGGAATTCGTCGACACAGGCGATCCGACTGACGTTCTCGATCTCCGCCTGTGAAACGTCGCGGTTCCCGATAGTCAGATTGTATCGCAGCGTGTCGTTGAAGATGAACGGGTCCTGGCGAACCACTGCGATGTGCGAACGCCAGTCGTCGACGTCCATCCCGTGGATCGAGTTCCCGTTCGCCGTGATCTCACCGCTGTCCGGCTCGTACAGGCGTGTCAACAGTGACACGATGGTCGATTTTCCGGCGCCAGACTGCCCGACGAATCCGACGAACTCCCCTTTCTCGAACTCAAGGGATATGCCCGCGAGTGCTTCTTCCTCCTGTCCTTCGTATGCAAATCGGATGTCTTCGAACTCTACCGACTGTACTTTGGCCGGAACCGGTACGTCGGAGTCTTCCGGCTCTCGATTCCGTTCCAGTTCGTCGATAAATTCTTGTGTTCGAACGAGGTGGGGGAGATAGGTCTCGATACTGTACAGTTTCGAGTTCAGCCCACTTGCCTTCGGTCCCAGTCTGAACATCGCGAAGAGAAAGACACCGAGCGCCCCCAGCGACATGTTCGCGATCTCGATCGCGAGAAAGATGAGAACGAACACCGAAACAGCCGTCAGCAGATTGTAAAAGTTCTGAATCGCCGCCTGGTTCCGGCGCTGTTTGATACCCGCGGCAGCGTACTGGTCTACCGCCGTGAGGAACTCATCGAACAGTTCGTCTTTGAGCCCGAACAGTTTGGTGTCCCGAATACCCTGTGTACCCGCCTGGACGGACTGCTGGATGCGTTCGTTCGCATCCGCGACCCGGTCGCCGATATCGTAGCCCGCTTCTAGCACATACCGGAACAGCACTGTGAAACCACCGAGAAACACTAGCGCAAACAGTGTCAGGCGTGGTGCAAGCACGAGCGCGACGGAGAGATACATGACACACAGGAACGACTGTTCGATAAAATTGATCACCTGCTGAATGACCTGTCCGGCATATTCGGCCTGGGTGACGATCGCGTTGAGGATATCGTCGGATCCCTCCTGGTCGAAGTACGCAGTACGCGCGTCAAGTGCGCTGTCGAACGCCTCTGTCTGTAACTCCCGCGTGTAATCAACGACGAGCGCCCCACGCAACCAGCGCACGATAAACGTAGATGTCCACCGGACCGTGAGCACTAGGCTCACACCAGCGATAGCTGAAGCGAGTGTAAAGGGGATTCCCAGCGCCTGATATACCGAGACGAACACGCCAAGCACGCCACCGGCCTCTGCCGCCGGATCCCCGGACGACTGGACGATCTCGACGATGGGCAAGATAAAGCTCAGTCCGACTGCTTCGAGCATAGCTGCGAAGATACTCATCCCGACGATCGCAGCTGAAAACGTCGGCCTGTATTTCGCAACTCGGACGAGGGCGTGGAGTTGCTCTCGCCGACTGATATCCTCCGCCTCGCTCATTATACAAAGGATTGTCTCATCGTGGTTTATATTCGTTGTTTGCTCCTCCGAGTGGTCTGGTCAGACCACTCAATCGCCAAGAACATCCGGCAGGAACCGGTCCTCGTGGCCTTCGATAGTCTCAGCGTAGGCAGTCAACGTCTCGAAGATGTCGTACATCCCGTCCTCGAAGTCCTGGCCCTGGCCGCCGATGACCTCGGCGTAGCGCTCGTTTTTGGTCTCCATCTCGTGGGTCTCGTCCTCGTCGCGCGGGTTCTCGATGTGTTCGACGGTCGCTTCGAAGTCGAACTCGTCGCCCACATCCGCGATGGTCTCGGCGGTCCCGATCGGTACCGCTCGCGCGTTGATTGCGTGAAGTCGTCCGGCCGTTCGCCGGGGCCAGCCAGCGCCAACTCCGCCAGCCCCTCGACGGCGTCCTCCAGCGAGATGGGCGGTTGCGCTGTTCGCCCGTGCCGTAGACGGTCACCGGATACCGCGCGACGACCTGTGCGGCGAAGTGGTGACCGACCGTCCCGAAACAACAGTCGAAGTCGGAGCGCGTCTTCGGGCGCTCGCCCGCGCGGGTCCCCTCGGTCTCGGTGCCGCAGGTGATCGCCGTCCTGCCGTCGGACGCTGGACTGTCGAACTGCTGGTGACCGGGGGTATCTTGTCTCAGACCCCCTGGATCCGTGGTTTAACAAAATGCGGTCTCAACCGCTAGGATCGATACCCAGGTCGGGGATCGAAGCTAGAAGAATGCCACCCAGTGCTGTGACGGCCCGGCAGCCGAATCGGCAGGAACAGCGTCTGTTCCCGGGAAATGCCGTCTCCCCCCGAAATTCGATTTGCCGATACCTGCGATAATACGTCAGTATTAGATACTGTTCGCCGATCCGAACGAGTTAAACAATCGCGCTTTCTGTGGGTTTTCTCTAACCCTTCTAACCATCATTGTAGACATATGTTGGCTCTGCACGGCTGTTTCGCGCTCGCTGAATGTCCTGTAGCGGGCCGCTACGGCGCAATCTCGATTTCCCACCGGTTTCGGCGCTCGACATTCCGGCTTTCTAGACGCTCTCCCGGCCGGGTGAATCACCCCTAGCGGTTAATGTGCGGAATCTCACCTGTGACGCGGGTCTCGCACCGCATCCAGGGGGTGAAATTGCGTGTTCACCGTATCCGGTGTCCACCAGTCGCGAGGAACTGACGGTGAGATCGGTCGGCGGACGAACATTTATTCACCGAGACGACGAAGGAACCTGTATGACTGAGGGGGACGAGTCCGTGCATCACCGGGCCGCCGAGGCCTTCGCTCGACGTGTTCGCGACCGGTACGGGGACGCCGTCGAGGCCGTGATACTCTATGGGAGCGTCGCCCGCGACGAACAGCGCGGGCCCGATTCCGACGTCGATCTGCTGGTCGTCCTCAAAGACGGCGTCGACCGGGCCGAATACGAGCGACGCGTTCGCGAACTCGCGTACGACGTCGAACTGGACCGGGGCGTGGTGTTGTCCCTGCTGGTGCTCACCGCGTCGGAGTACCAGCAGGGAACCCCGTTCCTCCGGCAGGTGCGAGGGGACGCGGAACGGCTCCATGGGTGATCCAGCAGTCGCGGACGCCGAACGGGAACTGGAACGGGCGCGAGCGGCGCTCCACGACGCGGAGGTGTTGTTCGAAGGCGACGGGACCGAAGCGGGCGTTCTCAATCGCCTGTATTACGCATCGTTTCACGGTGCACAGGCTGTCCTGTACATCCGGGGTGAGAACCCGTCTTCACACGGTCACGTCCGCCAGCAGTTCGGCCAGCGGGTGGTCCTCGATGGTGACGCGACGCGGGAGGGGGGGCGGCTTCTCGGAACGCTCTACGACCACCGGCAGGCCGCAGACTACGGAGGTGAAGTGACGGTCACTGATCTCGGCTCTCTCGTTCGGGACGTCGAGGCGTTTCTCGAACACATGGAGGACCTGGTCGAGTCCGCCGAGCCAGAAAAATAGGTTCCTGGTCACGAGACGGGCGAAACGACCGTGGCCCCCGAAGCTCTCTCGGTCTTCGCTGTTCGCCCTTGCCGGAGACCGTGACGGGATAGTCGACGACGACCTGTACGACGAAGCGGTCAGCGATCGTCCCGAAATTATAGTCGAAATCGAACCGGGTCCTCAGGCGCTCGCCTGCGCGGGTCTCCTCTGTCCCGGTACCGTAGATGATCGCCGTCCTGACGTCGGACGCTGGACTGTCGAACTGCTGGTGACCGACGACATCTCATCTCAAACCCCCCTGGATCCGTGGGTTAACAAAATGGGGTGAGAACCGCTAGGATCGGTACCAAAATCAGGGATCGAACCTAGAAAAATGCCAACCGGGGCTGTGACGGCCTGGAAGCCGAATCGGCAGGAACAGCGTCTGTACCCCGGATCTGTCGTCTCCGCCCGAAATTCGATTTGCCGATACCTGCGATAATACATCAGTAATAGATACTGTCTGCCGATCCGAATCAGTTAAGGAACCGCGCTGTCTGTGGATTCGTTCTAACCTTAACTTCTGATCGATTCGATAGATGTTCGTCCCTGGACGACTGTTTCGCGCTCGCTGAATGTCCCGTAGCGGTCCGCTACGCGCCAATATAGATTTTCGACCTGTTTCGGCGCTCGACATTCCGTCTTTCTAGACGCGTTCCGGGCCCGGTGAATCACCCCTAGCGGTTAATGTACGGCAGCTTACCTGTGACGCGGGTCTCGCATCTCTCTCAGGCGTAAAACCAGGTGTGTAGGGAGTGGAATTGGTCCATCTGGCGGGATTCTCAGTGCTCGCCTACGCGTCTGCCGTATCGTATTCCCCGTCGGATTCGAGTAGTGGAAGATCGACTTCGATCGTATCGTACCACACCGTCGGGCGTTTCGACTGTCCGTCCTCCTCGAAGTCGATCAGGCCGAGTGCTTCGAGTTCCGTCAGATTGCGGTGGACCTGCCGTACGTCACGGCCGACGAGACGCGCAGTCTCGCGGATGCCGGATGGCTCCTCGCGGGCGATAGTTCGGAGCAACTCCAGGTTTTTCGGACGAGTTACTCGATGGAGCTGGTCGAAGTCGCGGAACGTGACTTCGAAGTACGGGTCCGCTTCGTCGCCGGCGTCGATCGCGCGAAGCGTCTCCTCGATGCGGTCGCTACTGCTCCGTCTGAAACGGATGTGCAGGACGCGCTCGGAATCGGTCTCCGGATCACTACCAGTTGTGGCCATACTCGTTCACCTCGGACTTGAATCGCCGGTACAGTGGAGTAACGCCCTCGAATGCGATGTCTTCGACAGCTCCCTCCCGCGTATGCTTGTGGTGGTGGGAAGCTCCCGGATGGTCCGGGAAGTTGTCGTACCGGAAGATCGTGTCGCCATCGAATTCACCGTACTGGAAGCTGTATCTTACACCGTCGGGATAGCGTTCGGAGTCGGGGACGTCCCACGCTTCGACTTCCACGTACCTCTCTCCGAAGTTCTCCCGTTCTCGGATGAGGAGCGTGGCCGAATCGTCCCCGCCCATCACCTGTTGTTATCACCTGCAACAGCATAAAGATGTTGTCGCTACACCCAACGGTAGCCGAGGAACCGGTCGAGATGTCTATCACGAGCAACTCGGCAAGGCACGAGTCCACAGTCTAGGTCGGGAACTCTGCGAGATAAGCGAAGACGGAGTGCATTCGACCCGCGACGACATCATGCCGCCCGGGACAGAAACCCAGTCCTGCGTCTCCCACGACGACCCGTGAGCGAGCGCACTGGGAGCGGTCAGTCCTCGCCGAATTCGTCGTAGATCCGCTTGCGGAGCGACACGTCGTCCTCGGCGAGGTCGTGAACCAGCGCTCGAAGCTCGCCGGCTGGCGCGCTCTCCAGCACCTCCTCCAGCGACCGGTCACTGCGCGTCCCCTCGACGTCGCCACTGGCCAGCACGGCGGCCACGATGTGCTTGCAGACCGACGCGTCGTCGGGACAGCTACACTTGCCCTCGACGAACCGCCCGTCCGAGACCGTCGCCCGGACGTCGTAGGGCTGGCTCCCCTGGATCGTCGCCTGGAGTCGGTCGTCGACCAGGTCGACGTCGGTCACAGCCCCCCGTTCGTAGTACCGCTCTCCACGGTCGTAGCGACCCGGGTCGGTCACTGAGCGGAGCGATTCCGTGTCCACCGACGCCGCGGGTGCCTGCGTCTCCAGCCGGGGAAACGCCTCTCTGACGGGGTCGCTGCCGGGGATCGCGGTCTCGGCCGCACGACGGTGAATGTAGCCTTGCTCGGGCCACCCGACCGGGAACCAGTAGTCCGGGTCGCTCACGACGTCCCAGCACTCGTCGATCAGGGTCGTGCCGTCGTCGGGAAAGACGCCCTCGATAGTTACGGTGCGGGGCGTCCGGCCGACGGCGAGCGTGACGTCCGTCTGGTGGGCGTCGTCGTCGGCGACCCGGTCGGCGTAGTCCGCGCGGATCCGGTCGAGCGCGGCGATAGCGTCCGCGTCGAACGCGTGTCCCGTCCGTTCGAGTTCGAACACGATGTCGGCGTACTTGTCTTTCTCGCGGCACTTGACCAGCGGACGGTTGCTCCCGACGAGGTCGGTCGGCTCGTAGTCCGGTAGCGCCGTTCCGAACACGACAGGCTCGACCGGACCGTCCGGGGTCGCGGGTAGTCTGTCGGTGTCAGGTGCGTCTTCCTCGTCGGGTTCGCCCAGCGGCGTCTCGAACAGCCGTCCACAAGCCGGACAGACCGTACACTGGAGGGCGTCGCTGTGCCAGGTCGTCGGTTCCCGTGCGCGACACCAGTCGCAGGCGCGTCGGTCGTCGCGGTCGGTGACGACCCAGTCCGGATCGCGGACCGTGGTAACCAGCTTGAGCCCGTTGATGAGTCGGGACCGACGGCACTGGTGGTCCGCCAGGTTCGATTCGCAGGACCCACAGAGTCCGGCACCGCTCTCCGTGATGGCGTCAGGCAACACGAGGCGCTGGTCGTCGCGGCTCCCGCGAGCGTACGTGCTGCTCCCGGGCGAGAGCGACACCGAAACCGATCCGAGACCAGAGCCCGAGCCGAGTGCGCTCTCGTCGCGTGCCTCCGGCGGTTCGAACCCGACGATGTCGGTCGCCGTCACGGTTTCATCGGGCGTCGAGTCGGGGTCGTCAGCGAACGCCCGTCCGTATCGACAGCCATCCGGCCCGACGACGTGCCACTTCCCGGAGCCGGTTCGTCCGAACGTTGGCATCGTATCCGATGAAGGGAGAAGGACAGATAATCCCTTCCGGTCGCCGATCGTAGCGAGCGACACGGGCCACGAGTGCGATTACTGCGGCGAGACGTTCGGGACACTTCCGCACTACGATTGCACGACTGCCCGGACGACGAGGCGGCTACCGGGGAGGAGTGGCGACGGGAGCATGAAAGGGAGACTGGCCGACCGCACCTTCGCGAACCGGCTGTGGACGTTCTCGACGGGGTAGCCCGGGCCCACCTGTTTACCGAACGTCAAATAAAATACAACCGTACAGGCATACATTTATACAGGAACGTATCCGACTAGCCTCCTGTGCCGATCAGCATCGACGAGTTCGAATCACACGACGCCGAGAGGCGAGAGACGAACGCGGAGCGGGTCGTTCGCTTTCTGGCGCGCAACCGGGAGCGGGCGTACAAGGCCATCGAGATCGCCGAGGCGACCGACGTCAGCGAGAACTCGATACACCCGGTACTGAACCGCCTCGAAGAGCGCGACCTGGTCCGCCACAGGGAGCCGTACTGGGCCGTTGGCGACCTCGAAGCGGTCCGGGATGCGATGGTGTTCAGCTCCACGGCGGAGTTTCTCGACGACGAACTCGGTCCGGAGAGTCGAGAGGAGTGGATGACTGCAGCCCGACAGGGTGGGGAGAACGACGAGTGACGCAGTCATCACGACCATTCGACGACCTCGAACGAGGGCACGTCGTTCTCGCTCCGGATCCATTCAAGCCCGAGGACGACGCGACCCGGCCGTGGGTCGTCGTCAACAACGAGACCCATCCGTTCGACAAGGAGCAATACGTCACGATGGGGCTGACGACACAGACCTGGTACGACGAACGGGTCCCACTCCAGGAGGAAGATTTCCGCCACCGCACAGCACCACGTGATAGTTCGATCGTTCCACACGCAGTGGCGTCACTCAAGCCAACGCTGATGACCGACTACGTCTGCCGAATCCGTGACGAACCGCTCGACCGAGCAGTCGATACGCTCACTGAATATCTCTGAAACACAGCAGCTTTGACTGTCGCGCCGACCTACAGCACGTATGCAGATCCCCTCGGAAGGCGCTATCCGGGACCTGTGTACCGGCCAGTCGTTCCAGCGGGGACGGACCTACTACCAGCAGGGCCGTATCCAGCAGATAGAAGTCGACGACGGCACCGTCCGGGCGACGGTGCGCGGGACCCACGACTACCGGGTGACTGCGGACCTGACCGGCGACCGCGTCCGGACCGAGTGTAGCTGTCCCTACGACTACGCCGGCGACTGCAAGCACGTCGTCGCCGTGTTGCTCGCGGTCAACGAGGGCGGGTACGCGGGTCCCGAGTCGGAGCCGGGCACCGAACCCACTGGAGACTGGACCGGAGACCCGACGGACGTCCAGGACGTGATCGAACGGACACCACCCGGTCAACTCCGGGCGTTCCTGACGAACGTCGTCGAGGACGACCGGGACGTCCGGGACCGCTTTCTCGCCTTCGTCGGCGCGGACGTCGAGACGTCGGTCCACGACTACAGGGCGGAAATCGACCGGAAGTTCGACGAAGCTGCCGGCCGCAGCGGAATGATCGAGTGGGACACGCGCCTCTCCTTCTCGAAGTACGACGACCTGGCCGAGGCTCGCCGTGCTGCCGGTGACTACGAGAAGGCAGCGGAGATACACCGCGCCGTCGCGGAGGCGGTCCGGGAGAACCTCGAGCGGGTCGACGACAGCAGCGGGCACTACGGACAGCAGATCGCCGACGCGACCGAGGCGTACGCTCGCTGTGTCGCCGACGGGACGTCAGACCACGAGGAACGGCGCGAACACGTCGAGTACCTCTCCGAGCAGTTCCTCGAGGCGGAGTACTCGTTCGTCAGCGGCTACTACGCCGACGCGCTCGACGAGTTGTGTGCGACGACCGAGGACCTGGAGTACTGGCGCGAGTTGCTCGCACCCCACGTTGCGGACGCGACCGGCGTCGACATCACCGACCCCGAACGGGCGGTCGACAGTTCGGGCCCGGTTCCGGACGATGAGGCGGATGTGGTCGACGACGCGGACGGGTCCAATGGAGGGCCGACAGCAGACCAGCGACTGGTCGCGACCGACCTGACGACGGGTCCGCTCGATGTCGACGACTTCACCGGAGGTACCCTCGACGTCGAACACCTCGCCGAGGGCCCCCTCGAAGTCGAGCTGTTCGTCGGGGACGCCTTCGGCCACCTGCCGGCGATCGAAGCCCCAAGGGACGCGGTCCGTCCGGACGACGAGCCGATCGATTCCCGGACCGGGGACAGGGCGGTCACCGAGACGTCCGTGCGAACCCGAACGCTAGTTTCCTCCGCACTTCCCCTCCTGGAGCGCCTCGACGACCGGGAGGCAATGCTGGCGTTGCTCGACGAAGTCTTCCTTGCGAGTTCGACGTTCTGCGAGCACTATGCCGACCTCCTGATCGACGAGGGCAGCGAAGACAGAGCGGTCGAGGTCCTCGAAGCGGGCACCGACGAGTTCCGGTCGGCGTCGGACCTGCGGCGTCGGCTGGTCGACCTGTATCGCGACCGCGACTCCGAACGGTACCGACACCACCTGACGGAACTGGTCGTCCGCGACCGCGACTGGGCAGCCTACGACGACCTCCGGGAGGCCTGCTCCGACGAGGAGTGGCCGTCGGTGCGCGACGGAATCGTCACCCGGCTCGACCAGTCCGACACCACCGCTCTCATCGACCTGTATCTCCACGAGGACGAGCGCGAGAAAGCGTTCGAGGCGGTACTCGATCGGGGCGGCCTCGCGACGTTCGACCGCTACGGCGCCCAGGTCGGTGACGTCGATCCGGAGCGGTACTTCGAGGCCTACAGAGATGAACTCGCTCCCTACCTGGCGAACGAGACCGGCCGCCGTCACTACCGGGACGTCATCGGCCACCTGGAGAATATGCAGGAACTCGGACTCGACGACAGACTCGGCGAATTCGTCGCCACTCTGAAAGACGAGCACTCGAACCGGCCGGCCTTTCTCGACGAACTCGAAAAAGCCGGGTTCTGACGGTCGAACGGCGGCCGTTCTCTGACGAGTACCGAAAATGACCTTGCTGGGTCAATCCCCGGACGATTCGAGCACGCCCGGCAGGAACCGGTCCTCGTGGGCCTCGATGGTATCGGCGTAGGCAGTCAGCGTCTCGAAGACGTCGTACATTCCGTCCTCGAAGCTCTGGTCCTGCCCGCCGATGAGGTCGGCGTAGCGGTCGTTTTCGATCTCCATCTTGTGGGTCTCGTCCTCGTCGCGTGGGTTCTCGAAGTGCTCGACGGTCGCTTCGAGGTCGAACTCGTTGCCCACGTCAGCGATGGTCTCGGCGATCTCGACGATCGAAATTGCCCGCGTGACTTGGTTGTACACCGTGAGATCGTCCGGTCGGTCGTCGGGGTGGGCGAGTGCCAGCTGTGCCAGACCTTCGACAGCGTCTTCCAGCGAGATGAACGGCTTGCGCTGTTCGCCCTTGCCGTAGACAGTCACCGGATAACCGGCCACGACCTGTGCGGCGAAGCGGTGGGCGACCGTTCCGAAGTAGTAGTCGAAGTCGAAGCGGGTCTTCAGGCGCTCGTCCGCGCGGGTCTCCTCGGTCTCGGTGCCGTAGGTGATGGCCGTCCGGACGTCCGAGATGGGAATGTCGAACTGCTGGTGGGCCAGCCGCATGTTTGCGGCGTCGTGCGATTTCGTCAAGTGGTACCACGATCCCGCCATCGCCGGGAACGGCACCTCGTCGCGTTCGCCCTGGTTTTCCATCACCGCACCGCCCTCCGGAATCGGGAACTCGGGGGCACCGTAGACGCCGGTCGTCGTCGTCTCGACGAAGTGGGTGTCGGTGAGGTCGTGCTCTTCGAGCCCCCACAGCAGGTTCCGCGTGGCCTGCATGTTGTTGTGCTGGGTGTAGTTGGCCCGTTCGCCGTTGATCTGGGAGTACGGGGCCGATGGCTGTGCTGCCGCGTGGACGACGACGTCGGGTTCGTGGACGCCGAGCAGTTCGTCGACGAACGACCGCTCGACGAGGTCCCCCTCGACGAAGGAGAGGTTGCCCAGGCCGTGGACCTCCTCGGCGGCGGCGATCCGCCCGTCGATGCCCGCGATCGGGACGGCACTGGTCGCGCCGACGTTCTCGACCCACTCGCGTCGTGCGAAGTTGTCGACGATGACAACGCGGTCGTCGGTCCTGTCTGCGATCCTGAGAGCCGTCGGCCACCCGATGTAGCCGTCGCCCCCTGTGACGAGGATGGACATGAGTTACTCAGATTGTGAGTAACTCCACAGCTACAAATATCTTGTCGTCGAGCGGGGCCCGTTACCGGTCGAAGATACAGTCAGGAGCGACGAGTCGAGCGCACGCTAACGAAACCACTTTACACGCACTCGTGTAGCGATGAAACGACATGGAGATCATCGACGAGGAGGGTCGGCTGTTCGGGACTGTCAACGTCGTCGACGCACTGGTCGTCCTCGTCGTTCTCGCAGTCGCGGTGGCTGGATTCGCTCTGGTAGCAGGCGGCGAGCCCGCCGAAACGGAGACGCGCTACGTCACGCTCGATCTCGGAACGCAACCGGAGTTCGTCGTCGACCAGCTCGACGTCGGTGACACGGCGACGCTCGACAACGAGTTCGGAAACATGACGATCGCGGACACGTATCTCACACGGTCGACAGCGGGTACCCAGGCGACGATCCGCGTCGCGGTGACCGGGCGTTCGACCGAGGGGCGGTTCACCTTCGGTGGGGAACCGCTCCGGCTCGGACGCTCCCTCCCGTTCGAGAACGAGTCGTACGTGGTCAACGGGACGATCACTGCAGTGGGGAACGGGACCGAACTCTCCACTCGAGAGCGGACCGTCGTCCTCCGAGGGACCGTTCCCGACGACGTCGCCCGTAACGCTGACGCCGGTGACGAGATACGAGTGGGCGACGAATCGGTCGCGACGTTCCGGGACGTGGCGGTATACAACGCGAACAGCCCCGATCAACGAACGCTGTACGTCGTTGCAAGTCTCCGGACTATCGAGAGCGGCGGAGAAGCCCGGTTCGGCGACAGAGCCGTCGAAGTCGGGGAGTCGATTCCGCTATCGGTTGCGGGATACCGATACAACGGAACGATCGAACGCGTCGGGAGCGGATTCGACCGACAGACAAGCGAGGTGATGGTGACCGACGTCGTCGACGTCGACATCGCGGACCGACTGGAAGAGGGGACCAACTACACGGTCGCCGGACAGACGGTCGCGACGATCGAACAACTCGCCGTCTACGGGACCGACAACCCCAACCGCAAGCGCGTGTACGTCGGCCTGTCGGTTCGCGCACTCGGCTACGGGGACACTCTCCGGTTCGGAGCGGACCGTTCGTTGCGAGAGGGCGTTACCCTCCCGTTCCGGACCTCCTCTTACGAGTTCAGCGGCGAGATCGTACGGGTCGGAACGCTGTCACAACCGGGCGAGGTCACGGACCGCACTGTCACGCTTCGGATGGAGAACGTCCAGCCCGAACGGGCAGACAGCGTCGAGGAAGGTCTCACCGAAACAAACGCTGGACAGACGATCGCACGCGTCCTCGACGTGCAGGTCGAACCGGCGGTCATTACGCTCACGAGCGAGGACGGGAACATCTTCGAGCGCGAACACCCGGTCAACAAGGACGTGACGCTCACTGTCGAGGTGCGCGTCCGCGAGCAGGCGTCCGGCGTCCAGTTCAAGGGACGGATTCTCCAGGAGGGCAACGAAGTGATACTCGACCTCGGAACCACGACGGTTCGAGCCTCCGTCGCCGAATTGAACGACGGATGAATTCTCAGAGTCTTCGGAACGCCCGGTCCGTCTCACTCCTTTCAGCGGTCGGGCGAGTGGGCCGTATCGCCATCGCGTCCTCGACGGTCGGCCGCTGGGTCCAAGATATCGCCGAGCAGACTGTCGACATCGCCCGTCAGAGCCGACTCGGCGCGACGATACGATGGGGCGGGCAGGCGACCCGGGCCTCCTGGGTCTATCGGTGGCTCACGGCGGAACCCGAACCCGACGTCGTCGTGATCGACCTCCGGGAGACGGCGGTCGTCGGTCCGATACTCGCCCTGCTCGACCGACTCCTCGCCCCGTTCGTCCGGAACTGGCAAGCGGCACGGACCGGAACCGTCGTGGCTCGCCTCTCCGCGCGGTTCGTCGCCCGGCCGATCCAGGCAGTCAGTATCGTCGCCATCGCGGCAATACACACCAACCTGTTCGTCCTGTTCGCTCTCGACTCGCTGTCTCGGAACGCTCTCGGCGCGGGACTCCTCGTGACAGCCCTCGCGCTCGCGGGGACGCGAGTAACGCGCTCAGCCGACGAATTGGCCGAGACTGACGTCTACGAACTGGCGGTGAAACTACTTGCACCGCCCGAACCGCCTGAACGTGACGAACAGAACGACGGCCCGCCGAAGTGAGGACAATTCGTCGCTCCTCGGATCATTCCACGGTCACACTCTTCGCCAGGTTCCGCGGCTTGTCTATTGATCTCCCCAGTTCGTCCGCCACGTGATACGCGGCCAGTTGCAACTGGACGTTCGCGAGCACCGCGGCCGCTCGCGGGTGGGTCTCGGGTACTTCGAGGACGTGGTCGGCGTAGCGCTCGACGTCGCTCTCGCCGTCTGTCACGGCGACGACCGGCGCGTCGCGGGCCTCGACCTCCTTGACGTTGCCCACGGTCTTCGTGGCGGCCTCGTCGTCGCCGGTCACGACCGCGAACACGGGCGTCCGGTCGGTCACCAGCGCGAGGGTCCCGTGTTTCAACTCGCCGGCCGCGAACCCCTCGGCGTGTTTGTAGGTGATCTCCTTCATCTTCAGGGCGCCTTCCAGCGCGACGGGGTACTGGTAGCGCCGTCCGATGAAGAAATAGCCGTCGGCGTCGACGTATTCGCGGGCGATCTCCGCGGCGTTCGAACTGTCCAGTATCGCCTGGACGTCGCTGGGTAACTCCCGCAGCGCGGCGATGACCTCGCGAGCGTCGCTCGAACGGGTCGTCCCGAGCGCGAGCAGGTTCAGCGCCACCAGCTGGGTGGAGAACGTCTTGGAGGCGGCGACGCCGATCTCCGGGCCGGCGCGGATGTAGAGCGCGTGGTCACACTCCCGGGCGGCCGTCGACCCGACGACGTTCGTGACCGCGAGCGTGCGCGCCCCGCGCTTGCGGGCCTCCCGGAGCGCCGAGAGCGTGTCGGCCGTCTCGCCGCTCTGGGTGACACCGACGACGAGGGCGTCGCCCACCGGCGGCGGTGCGACGGCGTACTCGTGGGCCAGGAACGCCTGGGCGGGCACCCCGGCGCGCTGGAACAGTTGCGCGCCGTGGAGTGCGGCGTGATAGGAGGTTCCGCAGGCGACGAACTGCACGCCCGTCGGCGAGAGGTCGCCCAGGTCCTCGATGTCGACGCTCGCCGAGAGTTCGTCGACCCGGCCGCGCAGACACTGGCGGATCGCGCGGGGCTGTTCGTTGATCTCCTTGAGCATGAAGTGGTCGTAGCCGCTCTTGCCGGTCTCTTCGGGGTCCCACTCGACCGTCTCGACCGACTTCTCGACCGACTCGCCGTCGGCGTCGGTGACACGCCACTGTGGTTTCTCGGCCGCCGACAGGACCGCGAACTCCCCGTCGGCGAGGTAGACGACGCGGTCGGTGAAATCGCGGAACGCGGGGACGTCGCTTCCCAGGTAGACCGCGTCGTCGCCGATGCCCAGCACCAGCGGGGAGTCGTTGCGCGCGGCGAACACCCTGTCGTCGCCCGCGACGACCGCCGCGATGGCGTAACTCCCCTCGACGCGACCGACGGCCTCGCGGACGGCCGCCTCGGGGTCGGACCCGGCCGCGAGTGCGTCCTCTATCAGATGGGGAACGACCTCGGTGTCTGTGTCGCTCCGGAACGTGTGGCCGGCACCGACGAGTTCGTCCCGGAGCGCCTGGTAGTTCTCGATGATGCCGTTGTGGACGACGGCGACGTCGCCCGCGCAGTCGAGGTGGGGGTGAGCGTTCTCGTCGGTGGGGGGGCCGTGGGTACTCCAGCGCGTGTGACCGATGCCCGCCGCCCCCGAGAGCGTGCGAGACTCCAGAGCCGCACGGAGGTCGTCGATCTCGCCGGATTTCTTGCAGAGCTGGATGCGGTCGCCGGTCAGCGCGACGCCCGCCGAGTCGTACCCCCGGTACTCCAGTTTCGAGAGCCCGTGGACCAGGGTGTCGAGCGTCTCGTCGCCGCGGCCGACGGCGCCGATGATCCCGCACATTACCTGACCACCTCCGCACCCTCCCCAATAGCGCCGCGGGCGTTGACACCCGTCCCGACGTGGGCGCGCGGGCCGACGAGCGTGCCGGGCGAGAAACTGGCGTCGCCCTCGGCGACGACGCGGTCGGCCAGCACGGCACCCAGACGCTGGTCGGGGAACACCTCGCGGCCGACGCGAACGTCGGCGGGGCCACCGGGAACGGTCGACCCCGCACCGAGGAAGACGTCCTGGCCGGTGACGGCGTCGATGAGCGTCGACCCCGCCTCGATGCGGCTGTCGGCGTCGATGACCGAGCGCCGGACCGTCGTGTTCGCGGCGACGGTGACGTTCTGGCCGAGCGCGACGTCGGGGCCCAGTACGGCGCCCGGGCCCACCTCGCAGTCGGGGCCGACGACCACCGGCGGCTGGAGGACGGCGGAGTCGTGGACGAGTGCGTCGGCGTCGACGTGGACCCCCTCGGCGCGCTCGCGGCCGGCGACGTGCCCGCGGGCCAGCACCTCCTCGGCGACCGCCAGCAGGTCCCAGGGGTAGGTGGCGTCGACCCACAGCCCCTCCGTCCGGACGCCGCGGATGCGGTTCCCGGCGATGATCTCGACGAGTGTGTCGGTCAGCCCGAGTTCGCCCGCCTCGCGGTCGGTCGCGGCGATCGCCTCGAAGATCGACGGTGCGAAGGCGTAGACGCCGGCGTTGATCAGCCGGTACTGGTCGGAGTCGGGTTTCTCGACGAGTTCGACCACGTCGTCGCCGTGGAGCGAGACGGCGCCGTACTGGCTGGTCTCGGGGCGTTCGAGGACGGCCATCGTCGGGTCGCCCTCGCGTTCGAAGGCGTCGACGACGTCGGTGACGATGTGCGTGTCGATGACGCGGTCGCCGTTGAGCACCAGCGTCGGTTCGTCGACGACGTCGCGGGCCTGGAGGAGGGCGTGACCGCTCCCCAGCTGTTTGTCCTGGTGGACGTACTCCAGGTCGACGCCGCGGTAGGTCGGGCCGAAGTGCCCCTGGACGCGGTCGCGCTTGTAGCCGACGACGACGACGATGCGGTCGACAACCTCGACCAGCGCGTCGAAGACGTACTCGAGGATGGGGCGGTTGGCCGCCGGCAACATCGGCTTCGGTCGGTTGTGGGTCAGCGGCCGCAGGCGTGTCCCTTCGCCCGCGGCGAGGACGACAGCCGTCGAGACGTTCATACCCGTAGGTCGTCACGCCGCGTTAAGGACTTTCGGGGGGACGCAAGCTTCTCGGAAAGCCGGTCTTACTGGTCGCCCATCGACTGGCCGGCCACCGACCGGCCCTGCGCGGTCATCTCGACCTCGGTGCGCTCGCGGACCACCTCGACCACGTCGAGTTCGATCAGGCGGTCGTAGATCTCCTCGATCTCCGCGACCTCGGCGCCGACGAACTCCGGGATCTCGAACGGCGAGACGCCCGAGTGCAGCGCCATGACGACCTGTTCCTCGACCGGTCCCAGGTCCAGGTCCGCACGGTTTCGCTCGACGCCCTCCTCTATGACCTGCCGGAGCACGGAGATATCGTCGGTCTCGCCGGTGACGTACGTCTCGACGCTGATCTCGTCTTCGGTGTGTTCGACCTCGATCACCGTGCGTTCGGCGCCCAGTTCGGTCCGCTCTTCGACCTCGACCTCGCCGATGTCGTCGCGGTCGACGACGACCAGGTCCCCCTCGGCCAGCGCGAACCGGACGGCGTCGTCGGTGATCTTGATGCGGGCTTTCGACCACTCGGCGTCCTGGACGACGCCGCCCTCGACGGCCGGGTGTTTGACCCGGAGGATCTCCCCGTCGAGACAGGCGTGGAAGAAGTCCGTCTCGAACTCGTCGTGTTCGGCCGCCGAGACCAGGAGGACGTCGTCACCGAGGTTCAGCGCGAGGTAGCTGGCGACCTGGGCCGCTCGCTGGTTGACGTCGTAGCGCCCGCCGATCTCCCGGATCGCGTCGATAGGCACGCTCTGCTTGCCGTCGGCGACCAGCACCAGCCGGCGGTCGGTGAGAACGACCCGGCAGGACTGCCAGTCGGCGTCGTCGAGCCGGCGTCCCGACTCCATGACCTGCATGTACTGGCCGCGGACGTCCGCGATCTTCTTCTCCGAGTCGCTCATTGACTGGGTGACTGTCGGGAGTTTCGCCCACCGGCCATTAGGGATTGTGGCCCGATTATCGCACGATAGAACGGCGGTCTGCGGGAGCGTGAACGACGTACGACCGGTCTGTGTGGACTGCAGCAGGTCTGGCTGTTACAGAGAGGCGACGAACTTAACGCTCGTTTCACGAGCGTTGCGTTCGTCGGGCAACAGTGGTTGATGCGGGCCACGTCGCTCGTGCTCTGCTGAGACCTGGCGGTCTCAG